>ENA-OQIF01000431-OQIF01000431.1-human-gut-metagenome-genome-assembly--contig:-NODE-431-length-16647-cov-6.067554_pt1 | contig 16647 bp, 14 predicted proteins | sample MGYA00242574_ERZ504738 | MGnify/ENA primary metagenome ERZ504738 (study PRJEB26092, sample SAMD00036437) | human gut metagenome | host: Homo sapiens | study: EMG produced TPA metagenomics assembly of...
ACAGTTGATGAAAAGGGACTTCCTCAAATTCGTATTATTGATGTGATGCTGGTTGAAAATGAGAAACTGTACTTTTGCACCGCAAGAGGAAAAGATTTTTACAGCCAGATTATCAAAAACAGTCAGGTTGCCATTACTGGAATGAATCAAAATTTTCAAATGATCCGGTTAGACGGTAAGGCTGAAAAATTGGAAGAACACAGAAAGTGGATTGACAGGATTTTTGAGGAAAATCCGTCCATGAACACCGTTTATCCTAATGAGAGCAGATATGTACTCGAAGCGTTCTGCATTGAGAATGGTTCTGTTGAGTTTTTTGACTTGGGAAAAGAGCCGATTGTCAGAGAAGGTTTTATGCTCGGAAGTGCAAAGACAAAAGAAAACGGGTTTTTTATTACAGATGCATGTATTCAATGTGGAAAGTGCGAAGATATTTGTCCGCAAAAGTGTATTACAGAGTATGTGGTTGGTCTTTATAGAAAAAAAGGCTTTCTTTTTGAATCTATTATGGGAGCATTTAGAAATTTCTCTGGTTGCTATTGTGATAGCTGTTTTATTCGGTGGCATAGTCGGAATCCTGATCGGTGAATTTCAAAAGACAGCAAAACTGACTTTGGGAATAATAAATTTTTTATATACAATCCCATCTATTTCTAGGCTTGGCTTTTTAATTCCTTTTTCGGGTGTTGGAAATGCGACTGCTGTTATTGCACTGACGGTTTACGCTCTTTTGCCGATGGTAAGAAATACCCACACCGGAATAGCAAATGTTGACCTTGCTATTTTAGAGGCGGCAAAAGGTATGGGAAGCACAAGAATGCAGATTCTTTTCAAGATAAAACTGCCGCTTGCGATGCCGGTTATTTTGTCCGGAATTCGCAATATGGTTACAATGACAATCGCCCTTGCAGGTATAGCTTCGTTCATCGGTGCAGGAGGTTTGGGTGTTGCGATTTACAGGGGTATCACGACAAACAACGCTGCAATGACTATGGTTGGCAGCTTACTCATTGCTCTGCTTGCATTGATCATGGATTTTCTGCTTGTTTTTTTGAAAAACGAATCAGCAGCCGCAGCGTAAAAGTAAAAAGGCAAATCGTATAATAGCAATTGTCGTATGTTTACTTTGTCTGTGCATGGCGATTGGCACATTATTTCCTGTTAATAGACAGGATACAATACATATCGCGACAAAGCCGATGACAGAACAATATGTGTTGGGGGAAATGTTGGACATTCTGATCGAACAGGATACAGATTTAAATGTGGAATTAACACAAGGTGTCGGCGGAGGCACGTCGAATATTAAGCCTGCAATGGAAAGCGGTGAATTTGATATTTATCCAGAATATACAGGGACAGCTTGGAATATGGTTTTGAAAAAAGACAGCTTGTATTCGGAGCAGAATATGATTTCTTTGAGCGGGAAGATGGATATGATGCTCTTTGTGACGCTTATGGTTTCACATTCAAAAAGACCATGGACATGGATATTGGATTGAAATATCAGGCAATCAATGAAGGAAAAATTGATGTAATGGTCATTTTTACGACAGACGGACAGCTAAGCGTTTCAGATGTTACTGTTTTAGAGGATGATAAAAATTTTTATCCGTCCTATCTGTGCGGAAATGTGATTCGTTCTGAAGTTTTAGAAGAACATCCTGAATTGGCGAAAATATTTAACAAGCTTACAGGGGTTATTTCAGATAAAGATATGGCACAAATGAATTACGCTGTCGAGAGCGAGGGAAAAGAGCCAAGAGAAGTAGCCGAAACGTTTTTGCGAAATGCAAATCTTTTGAAATGAGGTGACAAGAAATGAACACAGCAATTGAATTTAAAAATATCAAAAAAGTATATGGGAACAAAGTTGTTTTGGAAAGATTCAACTTTTCTGTTGCAAAGGGTGAATTTGTTACGATCATCGGTTCTTCCGGATGTGGAAAAACAACGGTTTTAAAAATGATAAATGGTCTTATCGAGCCGACAAGCGATGATATTTTTGTAGACGGAAGCAATATTCTGGATAAAAACTTGACAGAACTGCGGTCCAATATCGGATATGCAATTCAGGGGAGCGTTTTGTTCCCGCATATGACAGTAGAACAGAATATTTCTTATGTTCAGAATCTCATCAACAAGAAAAATAAGGAAAAGACCAAGCTTGCAGTTTCCAAATGGATGAAACTGGTTGGTCTTGACGAAGAGTTGAAAGAGCGCTATCCGGCTGAGTTATCGGGAGGACAGCAGCAGAGGGTTGGAATAGCAAGAGCACTGGCGGCATCTCCTGAGATTCTGCTGATGGACGAGCCTTTCGGTGCGGTTGATGAAATTACTCGTGGACAGTTGCAGATTGAGCTGAAACAAATCCATAAAAAAACGGGGATCACCGTTTTGTTTGTCACTCACGATATTTCGGAGGCGCTGAAACTTGGCACAAAGGTGCTTGTTATGGATAAAGGTCAGGTGCAGCAGTATGCAAAGCCGGACGACCTTTTGCGTAATCCAAATACAGATTTTGTAAAACAGCTAGTGGACAAAGAGAGACGTACCTGTTATTTGCCTGATGAACGCTTAGAAGATTGTGAGTATAGCGGAGCAGGGAATAAGTAGTTCGGATGAGGCGGTGAAGAGATTTATAAATATTTTGATAAAAGTGGGTACAGCACGAAAAAACTGTGCTAAAATAGAAGCAGAATAAGCTGTTTTCCAAGTGATAATATGTTAAAAAGTAAGGAGATGATTTTTATGAACAATAAGTATGTGGGAACAGAGACAGAAAAAAATTTAAGAAGTGCTTTTTCAGGAGAGTCGGAGGCGAGAAATAAATACACTTATTTCGCTTCCGTAGCAAAAAAAGAAGGTTATGAGCAGATTGCTGCATTATTCCAAAAGACGGCAGATAATGAAAAAGAGCATGCGAAGATGTGGTTTAAAGAATTAAACGGAATCGGAAATACGGCAGATAATCTGAAAGCAGCCGCAGAAGGTGAAAATTACGAGTGGACAGATATGTATGAGGGATTTGCGAAGACAGCAGAAGAGGAAGGATTTCCGGAGCTGGCAGCAAAATTCCGTCTTGTAGCCGAGATTGAGAAGCATCACGAGGAACGGTATAGAGCATTATTGAAGAATGTCGAGACGGCAGCTGTGTTTGAAAAAAGTGAAGTGAAAGTATGGGAGTGCAGAAACTGTGGTCATCTTGTAGTGGGAACAAAAGCACCGGAAGTTTGTCCAACATGTGCTCATCCTCAGAGCTATTTTGAAGTTCGGGCTGAAAATTATTAAAATGAAACAGAAAACGGCTTATCTGCTTTAAATAAGGAATGTATGCGAACAAAAAACTTGACAATACTTTCTCATAGGTATATCATGTTTGACGTAAGGACAAAGGGGTCTTGAAAACAGGGTGTAACAGATGTTTTCATGGTATCTTTGTCTTATTCTATTTTATTTGACAGGTCAAAGTAGGAGGAAAGATGAGAACAGATATTTACCAGTCGCCACTATGTGGCAGATATGCAAGTTATGAGATGCAAAATATTTTTTCGGCAGACCAGAAGTTTTCTATGTGGAGAAAATTATGGGTAGCACTCGCAGAGAGCGAAAAAGAATTAGGGTTGCCGGTCCCAGAAGAACAGATTGAGGAAATGAAGTCACAGATTCATAATATTGATTATGAAGCTGCGAAAAAGTACGAATTAGAACTTCGCCATGATGTGATGGCGCATGTGCATGCGTATGGAGATGCATGTCCGAATGCGGCTGGAATTATCCATCTCGGAGCAACTTCCTGCTATGTTGGAGATAATACAGACATTATTTTAATGCATACAGCATTAAAGAGAGTGCGCGTGCTTTTAGTCAATGCGATAGACGCACTCAGCAAGTTCGCGGAACAATACAAATCACTGCCAACACTTGCATATACACATTTTCAGGCAGCACAGCCTACAACAGTCGGAAAGAGAGCGTGCCTTTGGCTGAATGACCTGTTGTTTGATCTGGAGCAGTTGGACTTTCAATTAGATAGTATGAGACTGCTTGGATGCAAAGGAACAACAGGAACCGGAGCAAGCTTTTTAGAGCTTTTTGACGGAGATGAGAAAAAAGTAGAATTATTAGAACAGAAGATTGCAGAAAAGATAGGATTTTCAAAATGCCAGAGTGTAAGTGGACAAACGTATACACGTAAAGTAGATTTTGCTGTCTTACAGGTGCTTTCAGGAATTGCCCAAAGTGTATCTAAGTTTTCAAGTGACATCAGACTTTTGAGTCATTTAAAAGAGGTGGATGAACCGTTTGAGGAGAAGCAGATTGGTTCTTCTGCGATGGCATATAAGAGAAATCCAATGAGAAGTGAGAGAATGGCTTCTTTGGCACGCTATGTGATCTGTGACCTGCAGAATACCGCAGTGACAGCATCTGCACAATGGTTCGAGAGAACATTGGATGACTCGGCTAACAAACGTTTATCTGTACCGGAAGCATTTCTTGCGGTAGATGCAATTTTGAATTTGTACATCAATGTAGTGCGTGGTATGAAAGTATATCCGGCTGTGATCAGACAGCATTTGGAAGAGGAACTTCCGTTTATGGCAACAGAGAATATTATGATGTATTGCGTGAAGAATAAAAACGGAGACAGACAGGTTCTGCATGAGGCAATTCGCCAGCATTCCGTGAAGGCTGCAGAACAGGTGAAATTGTATGGAAAGAAGAATGATTTGTTGGACAGAATCAAAGCCGACGACACATTTGCGCTTTCTGATGAAGAGATTGAGATGTTGATGCAGCCGGAGACATTTACCGGAATGGCTGCACATCAATGCGACAAATTTTTAAAAGAGATTGTGGCACCGGTGCTGGAACAGTCTAAAGATGAACCAAGTGTTACAGCGGATATTAATGTCTGAAAGGAGTTTGAAATATGTTAACAGCGATTGTAGGTACGAACTGGGGCGATGAAGGAAAGGGAAGAATGGTAGACCTTCTGAGCGAGGATTATGACGTAGTTGTTCGTTATCAAGGTGGAAATAATGCGGGTCATACAGTGATCAACGAAAAAGGAAAATTTATTATGAACCTGATGCCGTCAGGGATTTGCCGTGAGGATACGGTGAATATTTTAGGACCAGGAGTGGTAATTGATCTGGAACATTTATACGGAGAGGTACAAAAACTGGAGGAAGCAGGTGTTTCTGTAACTCCAAAGAATTTAAAAATCAGTGACAGAGCAACGATTTGTATGCCATATCACAAGCTTTTAGACTGTTTGGAGGAAGATCGTCTGGCAGATAAAAAGTTTGGTTCTACACGTCGTGGAATCTCGCCGGTATATGCGGACAAATATATGAAAAAAGCGTTCCGCATGGGAGATTTACTTCACATGGATACATTGAAGAAAAGACTTGCAGATGTGCTTGAATGGAAGAATCTGACTGTGGAAGGCGGATATAAAAATGCGCCGGTTCAGGTGGAAGAGATGTTTGCATGGCTTGAAAAATACGGTACATTTTTTGCATCATTTGTATGTAACACAACAGAGTATCTTTCAGATGCAATGAATGATGGAAAATCAATTATTTTTGAAGCACAGCTCGGAGCGCTTCGTGATATTGATTTTGGTATTTATCCATATACATCAGCGTCCACAACATTGGCAGCATATGCACCGATTGGAGCAGGCGCACCATTTGCAAAATTAGATGAGAGCATTGGTATTATGAAAGCGTACTCAAGTTGTGTAGGTGAAGGACCATTTACATGTGAGATGTTTGGAGAAGAAGCAGAGGCTCTTCGTATGGCAGGCGGTGAGTATGGTGCAGCAACAGGAAGACCAAGAAGAGTCGGTGGATTTGATGTGGTTGCTTCCCGTTATGGTGCGAAGATGCAGGGATGCACATATGTTGCATTGACAAAGTTAGATGTGCTTTCTTATATGGATGAGATTCCGGTTTGTACGGCTTATGAGTTGAACGGAGAAGTGATTCATACATTCCCTTCTGACATTGATTCATTGAATGCAGCAAAGCCTGTATATGAATATATGAAAGGCTTTAAGTGCGATATCAGTGGCTGCCGCACAAAAGAAGATTTGCCAAAAGAGGCGCTTGAGTATATCCAATACATTGAAAAAGTGATTGAGTGCCCGGTAAAATATGTTTCTGTAGGAGCAGAGCGTGACGCATATATTAAAATGTTTTAATTTTTAGATGAAAAGTTGTTTGTCTCGTGAGTAGATAAACAACTTTTTTATTTTTGTGCGAGAACCGGTGGAAGTCAATTAAGAAAACAAGTATAATAAAGGAATGTAAAGTGCAAAATAATAAATTGAATGATGAGAGGTATGTTTTGAATAAGAAAGAGAAAGAACAAAGACATGTTATTAAAGAGGTGTATCCGGATTCAATCGCAGAGGAGTTGGAGATTGAGGCCGGGGATGTGCTCCTTGCAATCAACGATCAGGCGATACAGGATGTCTTTGACTACAGATATTTGATAAAAAATGAATATATTGAAGTGTTGGTCGAAAAACAGGATGGGGAAGAATGGCTTCTGGAGATTGACAAAGATTATGATGAAGATCTTGGAATTGAATTCGAGAATGGGCTTATGAGTGAATACCGTACCTGCAGCAACAAGTGTATTTTCTGCTTTATTGATCAGATGCCGCCGGGAATGCGCGAGACACTTTATTTTAAGGATGACGACTCCAGACTGTCCTTTTTGCAGGGAAACTATATCACGTTGACAAATATGAAGCTGCCGGATATTGAACGTATCATACAGATGCATTTGGCGCCGATCAATATATCCGTGCAGACTACTAATCCGGAATTGCGATGTAAGATGCTGCATAATCGTTTTGCGGGAGAGAAACTGAAATTTTTAGATATCCTATATGAAAACCATATCGAGATGAATGGTCAGGTTGTTGTATGTAAGAATGTCAATGACGGGAAAGAGCTGGAGCGGACGATCGACGATCTCTCAAAATTTCTTCCGTTTATGAGAAGTGTGTCTGCGGTGCCGGCAGGAATTACAAAGTACCGAGAAGGCCTGTATCCGCTTGAGTTATTTACGAAAGAAGAAGCAGGGCAGGTGATCGATATGATCGAGAGCCGCCAAAAGAAATATTATGAGGAATTTGGTCTTCATTTTATTCATGCCAGTGATGAATGGTATATTCTGGCGGGACGGGAATTTCCGGAAGAAGAACGCTATGACGGATATATTCAGCTGGAGAATGGTGTCGGAATGATGCGTCTTTTGATCAATGAATTTCAGGAGGCATTAGAGCAGCTTCGAAGAAGTCAGGAATATGAACAGATGAAGAAATCATTTTCAAGAACGGTTACAATTGCCACAGGTAAACTGACCTACCAGACAATCAGTAAGTTTGCTGAGACATTGATGGAAGAATTTCCGGGACTTACCGTTCATGTATATGCGATTCGCAATGATTTCTTTGGTGAGACGATTACCGTGTCAGGACTGATTACCGGTCAGGATCTGATCGGTCAACTGAAGGAAAAGAAGGAAAGTGGCGTGAAACTTGGTGATACGCTTCTGATTCCAGGCAACATGCTAAGAAGCGGTGAACAGGTATTTTTGGACGATCTGACAGTGGAAGACGCAAGGCGGGCACTTGAGATGGAGGTGACCGCAGTGGAATCAGGTGGACAAGATCTGATCGATGCGATATTGAATGTGGATTATGCTATGGAAAGAGAAAATGATAATTTTGTCTATATACAGGCATATAAAAAAGATGAAAAATAATAAAAAGTTGGGGAATTCTCCTGTGAGGAAATGAAATCACAGGAGAATTTTTTGTTGCGTTAGAAAATATTATAACAGGATATTGGAAACAATAAACAAATTTAAAATTATATTTTATTGTATTGAAATTCAAAAATAAAGATGATATAGTTTGTATATATAAAAATAAAGTTTGAATGAAGGTGAGAAAATGTCATTTACAGAAGAAAAAAGAGAATGGATTAAAAAGTATATGTTAGAGAAGATTCGTCAGGATGATGGCGCATATGCCCAGAAAACGATGGAAAACTTTGAGGTCTCTATTACGACTGTAAAAAGATATCTGAAAGAGTGTGTGGAACAAAAAATCATCGTTCCGAATGCGGATAAAGAATGTGGATATTGCTTGATTACTGTGGAAGAAGAGTGGGAGGTGGACGATGTTGAAGACTTGGAAGAAGATACATTTTACTTTGAAAAAGTATTCCCGATTTTAAATGATCTTTCCGAGAATTCTAGAAAGATTTGGTATTATGCGTTTACAGAGATGATGAATAATGCAATTGAACATGCGAAGGCAAAAAGAATCTGTTGTAAGGTGAAGAAAGATGTACTGTATACAGAAATTTCCATTGCAGATGACGGGATTGGAATTTTTAACAGTATTCGACAATATGCCGATCAGCAGCTTCATATCAAGATGGACACGGCACAGGCAAGGATGGAATTGTATAAAGGAAAATTCACAACGAGTCCAGAGAGTCATTCCGGAGAGGGCATCTTTTTTACTTCCAAGATGCTTGCGCAATTTGCCTTGTGGTCAGAAGATGTGATGTATAGTAATCGGTGTGATGATGAAGCAAAATTTGTAAGAAGTCATTTGATTGCTTATTATACAAAATTGAATCGTATTGGAACGATGGTGCAGATGAAATTGGAAAATGATACGAAGAGGACGGCACGAGAAGTGTTTGATATGTTTGCGCCTCTTGGGGAAGGGGTTGTAAAGACTCTGATTCCAATGAAAGAATTTTGTCGTCAGGGCGAACCGGTTGCAAGATCGCAGGCGAGGAGAATTCTGAGTCGCTTGGAAGAATTTAAAGAAGTGATTTTTGATTTTTCGGAAATTGATTTTATGGGACAAGGATTTGCCGATGAGATATTTAGAGTGTTTCAGAATCGTCATCCGGATATTGTGTTGACTGTAAATAATGCGAATGAGGAGGTCGCAGGGATGATACAACATGTAAAAAGCAACGGAAACCACTAGTTTTTGTGATTCCCGCTGCTGATATATTAGATGAGATGTGTGCTCTCTAATTTCTCTGTAAAAGCGTCATTAAGTCGGATAACTGGCTTACGAAGTACAAGTCCAAGAAGTAATGCCGGTATCAGGAAGAGAGCAAGTGTACCAAGTTCTTTCCAATAAGTGTTTCCGTAGAATCCGGCGATACATTCGCGCATGGCGTTCATGCTGTGAGTAAATGGAAGCAGCGGATATACTTTTTGGAAAAATTCCGGTGCAACTTCAATTGGGAAGGTTCCACCACTTCCTGCAACTTGCATAACAAGCAGAACAACACAGATTGCTTTTCCGATATCTCCGAATGAAACAGTCAAAGCATAGATGATGCTCACATAGACAATACTTGTGAACCATCCGGCAAGGAGAAATAAAAATGGGTGTTCACATTGAATTTGCAAATAGAACAAATCTCCAAGACAAATGAGTCCGCTCTGTAAAAGTCCGACACCCAGTAAAAGGATACTACGTCCGATATACAACTGGTGAGCTTTCGGATTTCTGAGCTTGGAAACGGTACTTTCCGCTACGGTTACTTTTAACATGGCAACTAATACAATGCCTCCGACCCAAATTGCAAGTGTTGAGTAAAACGGTGCCATGGAAGAACCGTAGTTGCTGATTGGGTAAATAGCATGCTCTGACAGACTGACAGGAGAGGCAAGGAAAGCAGAGACGCTTTCGGAACCTTCTGACAGCAGAGAGGTCAGAATAGCCATGCCGTCGCTTCCGGAGAATGTCATAGTCTGAGAAGCAGAACTTAGCTTTTCGGAAAGATCCGAAAGTAATGAGGCTGATTCATTTAGTGTGTTGTGTACTTCTGACAAATTTGAAGCTGATTTATCAGATGCTTTGGAGATGTTAGATACACTGTTATTCAGCTGCTGTAATAATGTTGAGACAGAAGAGCCGGTATTATCAACATTGTTTGCTAAGCTGTCAAGTTCATCTTTTACATTTGCTTCAAAACTATTTTTGACATCTGTAATCGATTGAACGCTGTCGGCAATCAGACGATCGACATCTGCTTTTAAAGCGGTGGCATCTTGGGTAGTGCCGGTGATTTGCGATTGTGCAGAATCTAGTTCATTTTTGATAGATGTCTGATGTTCGATTGCTTCAGCAATACGCCGATTGATTGCATCTACAGAAGGAGTCAGAATAGGATAAGACTCTTTGAGTGCAGTCAATGAATCGGACAGGGAAGTATAGCCGTCTATAAGCTTTTGCACCCGGTCTCCGACAGAGGAAAGTGCTGATGCAGCTGCGTCACTGTCAGAAGAAAAAGAACTAAGAGCAGAGTCTAAAGCGTCTGAGACAGCTGTATAAAACTTTTTGTTGTCTGCCAATGCCTGATTGACAGCGGTGGTAGTTCCGGTAATTGCGGAAGTGAGAGAACTGATGCCATCTCCTGCATCGTTCAGCGCATTCAGGCTGTCCTGTGTTCCGTTTCCGGATTGTTCGAGAAACTCAGAAGTCGTATCGAGCATAAGAGAAGCGGCGTCTGACATATCTGAAAATGCTTGTACAGTGCCGGCGGCAGAGGACAAATCCTGTGAGATATTTGCAAGCGATGCCGCAAGGTTATCTGTTAGCGTTTTGTCTCCAGATTGCTTAGAGATATCAGCAACATACTGGAATGCTTCTAAGGCAGTCTTAGAAATAGTCTCTGTAAAGGTACTGTTTACCTGTTGTTGTACAGCAGTTGCCCCCTTGTCTGTTATCTTTGGAGCAATTGCATTTTCTTTTTCGTTGATATAGTAAGTAATCTTAGGATGTGTGACATCAGGAGAAAAAAGACTCATCATGTCCTGACTAAAATCTTTTGGAATCACTAATGCTGCATAGTAACGTCCTGACTTGACTCCTTTTTTAGCATCCTTTGCATTTGTGAAAACCCAATTGAGTTGTGTATTTTCATGCAATTCAGATAGAATCTGATCACCTAAGTTTAGTTTGACCGGAATCAGTTCACCGTCGTACCCTTTATCCTGGCTTGCTATAGCAACTTTCAAGTCCCCTGTATTTCCATATGGATCCCAGCTTGCAGCAATGTTGAACCACGCATAGAGGGAAGGAACAATGGTAATTCCGAGAATAACAATCAACGCAATGACGTTTTTACGGATTTTCTTGATGTCGTGATAAAAAATCTGAAATATATTCTTCATGGTCTTACTCCTCCTCCTTTTTGCGGAATGATTCCAGCATTTCATTGAAAGACATACCTGCGAGTTTCTGTTGATTGGCAAATGCGCTGTGGAAATATTCCACTATAATAAGCCATGTTGCAATCAAAATGATGGATAGAATCCAAAGAACAAGGAATACGAGTTTGGATTCCAGACTGAACATCAAAATCAGGAAAATCAGAGGAACAATCAAAATAGCAAGGAACCCAATTTTTATCATTTTCTGATAGTTCTTTTCAAATGCCTGTGCTTTGGAAGCGGTTTGTATCTGCAATTCTTCTTGTGACAACGAAGCAGAAAGAAGCATAGAAAGCTGTAGCTTTTTTCCTACCACTTCAGTTGGCGTTTCGCCGATCATCAATTCCGTCTCGGCTAATTTCTGATCAAACAGTCGGTTGAGCCCAGATAAAAGAGGTCTGATACCAAGTCCGATCAAAAGGGAGATTGGCACATACAGTAGTAAAATGAGCAGATTATGTATATAAGTGCTCCCGTACATTCCAGCAATACATTCTCTCATTGCAGTGATACCATAAGTAAATGGGAGCAATGGATGCAGATTTTGGAAGAAGGCAGGGGTCATCTCGATTGGATAGGTTCCGGAGGAACCTGGAATCTGCAGAATTACCAGTATGACACACAATGCTTTTCCGATATGTTTGAATGTAAGGGAAAGAGCATAAATAATATTTACATATACGAAAGAGCAGACTGCTCCCGTCAGTATTAATGCTGCCGGATTAGTACATTGTACACCCGGAAGGAAAATGTCGCCGGCAGTAACGATAATTCCCTGTACGACACCTACAGTTACATACAAAAGCCAACGTCCGAAGTAAAGAGAAACAGAACCATAATTGCGCATGGAGTGATCTTTGTCTACTTCCATTTTAAAGATGGCAATCAGTACGATTCCGCCTACCCAAATAGCGAGATTCGTATAGAACGGTGTCATGGAAGAACCGTAATTTTTACCGGATACAGTCGTTCTGTCCGAATCTCTACAGGAGAAGACATGAAGGAAGCAACAGACTTGTCATCGACCCCTTCTAATGAGAGCAGTGTCTGAAAAGCATCAGAACTTGCCAGTGCATTGATATCTGTCTGGATGGTATCAATGTGCCCCTGAACATTCTGCAGAGCGGTTTTTGTGCCGTCAAGTGCTTCGTTTGTACTTTTAAGGCTCTTTTCAAGTTGTGACAGAATTCCATTCATTTGATCTGCCGTGGCAGGAACACCATTTAGAAGTCCTGTCAGTTCACCGGTTACAGAAGAAAACAGATCTAAGGTCTGATTCAGCTGAGGAAGTACATTCTGATCCAGTGTAGAACGGAAGGTATGAAGACTGTCGATGCTGTCAGAAGCAATTCCGGCAATCTCTTTTCGGGAAGTAGATGCAGTTGAAATAGCATCTGAAATACCTTTGTTTCCGGCAGTCAAAGAATTTACCAATTCCTGATTACTCTGATTTTGTGCTTGAAGTTTTTGGATACTTTCCGTAATCTTGTCAGGTAAGAAAGAGCTGAGTTCTTCCAAATCAGCTAAAATCTTTCCGTTTAACTCGGTGACAGAATTTGCGGCATTTAAAGCATTTCCAATAGAGTTATTGACAGATTGTGCTTTGGATTCCAGATTGTCAAGTCCCGAAGAAATGGAACTGCTTGCTTGCCCAAGGAGGTTTTCACCTTGTGAAACAGAACCAGAGAGAGCGGAAGAAAAATCTCCAGCTGCACTTCTGGCGTCCTTTAGGGTTGAGATAGAGTTTTCAAGTGCGGAAGCACCTGATGTTGCTGAATTTTTTAAAGATTCTGAAGTCTTGGCAGCGTTTGCAATGGAAGACTGTGCCCTGGCAGTATCAGAAGAAAAGGTCTGGAGAAGCTTTTCGTAGGACGCAAGGTTGTTTTCAGTCTTATTGAGCATTGCAATTACATTGGAATTTACTGTCCCAAGTGTGTTGGACAGCTTTCCGGCAGATTCTTTAAGTATGGAGGAGACAGACTCCGATGCCACAGCGGAAAATGTACTGTTTATCTCTTCCTGAATCGTGCTGGCACCACTACTTGTTATTTTGGTGCGATCGCATTTACTTTTCGTTGATATAATAGTCTAGTTCCGGAGTTTTTAAATTTCCGGATAAGATACTAAGCAGAGAACTGCTGAAATCTTTCGGGATTACAATGGCAGCATAGTATTTGCCTGATTTAACCCCGTCTACTGCTTTTTTCTCGGAGGTAAACACCCAGCCGAGTTGTTTGTTTTCTTTCAGATTATCTAAGATTTCCTGTCCGGCATTAATTGTGATATCTTGATCAGTTGCCTGCGTGTCATTGTTGGCGACTGCGATTTTGATACCGGATGTATTGCCATATGGATCGATATTGGCTGCAATATTGAACCATGCATAGAGCGATGGCAGCAGGCAGACGCCTATTGTGACAAGAATTGCGGCCCGATTATGCATAAGTCTTGATAAGTCGCGTCGGAAAATTCGAAATGATTTTTTCATAAAATACAAGCCTCTTTTCTAAAAATATTCTAGTAAATAGATACCATGTTGATTTTTTTAACAAAAAGTATTATATTAATGAAAAAATCGATTTACAACCATTAATAATTAATGAAAATGTTGAATTATAGACAGATATGGAAAAAGTGTTGGGATACATATAAAATTATATAAAATAAGGAAAGGAAAGAAGACAATGGATCGCAGAGTCAGAAAGACAAAAAGTCAATTGAGGGCGGGATTGGCACAGTTGATGAGAGAGAAGAGTATTCGGGAAATTACGGTGAAAGAGTTGGTCGATAAAGTGGATATTAATCGTTCAACCTTTTATCTTCATTATTCTGATATTCCGGGAATGCTCAAAGAGATAGAAGATGAGATTTTAGAAGAGATGGGGAGAGCAATTCAGGAGCATCCGATTGAGGAAGGAGAAAAAGTATTTATTTTTTATGCAGGATATGTTCCGGGTGCTGGCAGCAAACAGGGAAATTGGCTGTGCGCTTGTGGGGCCTCACGGGGATATTGCGTTTGTGAGCCGAATTGAAAACTTTTTGGAACAATATAGTCGGCATGTGCGAGGAGATATGCTGCCTGAGCAGCTTGCTGAGATGAAGTATTTTTACTCATTTTGCTGGAATGGATGTCTGGGATTTGTGAAAACATGGCTGGAAGAAGGCGAGGATAAATCTCCGGAAGATGCGGCAAAATTAATGTTTCAGATGGTGACCAGTTCCATGCGTGCATTTTTTGACAACGTAGGTGGGAAAACATTAACCGAAAATATTTAGAGAACATGCATAAAAACAGAAAGATAAAACTGTGTAAAATCAATAAAATAAAAAAGGGTATGGACAAATAGGGAGCGTACTGTTATCCTAGTTACAGATATTAAGTTTGTTATTACGTGAGGGTAAGCAAGACTGTTTATAATACTTTAGAGAGCGGTATTATAAGCAGTTTTTTATTCTATAGGAGGGAGCACGCAGATTGAAGATTCTTAGAGTTTTGAACACAAACTCCGTTGTGACAATCGATGAAAAGAAAAGAGAAGTGATTATCACAGGTCCCGGGATTGGGTTTAAAAAGAAAAAGGTGAGTGTATAGACGATACTCTGATTGATAAGATATATTGCCTGGAAGATCATGACAAGAATCACACATTACAGGAAATTGTTAAGGCGATATCGGAACGATATCTTGAAATTGTAGGAAAAGTAGTGCAGGCAGCAAAAACGGAGTACCATCTGAAGATAAATGAAGTGTTGTATATCACACTGACAGACCATATTAATTCGGTGATTGAAAGACATGCCGAAGGTATTCATCTAAAGAATATGATAAAGATGGATATTCAGAAATTCTATCCGAAAGAATATGAACTGGGAGAAAGAACTGTAAAGTGGATACAGGAAGAAACAGGAATTTCACTGGAAAATGATGAGGCGGCTTTTATTGCTATGCATATTGTTTCATCAGAGATGGAGAGTAGTGACACACCGGTTGTGAGAAAGATTGTAGAATTGATAAATGCGATTATGCAGATTATCAGAATTCATTTCAAAATAGAGTTTGATGAAACTTCAGTCTCTTATCAGAGATTTCTCACACATTTAAAATTCTTTTCAGCAAGAATTTTTAGTGGAAAAACATATAAAGATAGTATGCATGAGATTTATGATGTTATGGTAGAACAGAATGCATACGCATATAAAGGTGTGGAGAAAGTGTCCACGCTGATCAAAAAACAATATGATTATACGTTGAGTATTGACGAACAATTATATTTGTTGATTCATATAAAACGAATACTAGATGAACAATAGAATAGAATTATTAAGTTTGTTATTATTCAGTTAAGCAAGACTTGATCATAAAAAGAGGCTATCCCGGGAAATGGCGTCTTTTTGTGGTCGAGTCTTTTTTATATTAAAATCAATAAGCAATGAAGAGAGGGAAAAAAGTATGGATTACGAAAGCGTAGCAAAGAAAATTTTACAACGTGTAGGTGGAGCAGAAAATGTTACCGGACTGGTACACTGCATGACCAGACTTCGTTTTAATTTGAAAGACGAGTCCATCGTAGATGATGAGGCGGTCAAAAAGACAAAAGGTGTTATGGGGGTTATGAAGAAAGGAGGACAATATCAGATCATCATAGGAAATGATGTGGGATATGTCTATGAAGAATTGAACAAATTGGGGAAATTTTCAAATCAAGTACCGAAAAAGAAGGAAAACAGCACTGAGAAGAAAAATATTTTAACCATGTTAATGGATACGATTTCAGGAATTATGACTCCTGTCATTCCGGCGATTATCGGAGCTGCGATGATCAAAGTGCTCTTGACATTGCTGCCAATGATTGGAGTGCTAAATACAAGTGGAGATACATATCAACTCTTAACTGTGATAGGAGATGGTGCATTCTTCTTCATGCCGGTTCTCATTGCAGTGTCTGCATCTAAAAAATTTGGCACGAATGTATATTATGCGGCAAGTATTGCATTGATTATGCTGCATCCTAATTTCATCAGTATGATGACAACCGCGCACGATGCAAATGAGACAATTCGATTTTTAGGCCTTATACCTGTGACATACGCAACCTATTCTTATTCGGTCATTCCGATTATTTTAGCAGTGTGGTCACTGAAATATGTAGAAAAATTTGTGGATAAAATCACACCGGTCATTACGAAAAACTTTTTAAAACCAATGCTTGTCGTATTGATAGAGGCGCCGATTGCATTGATCATATTAGGACCACTTGGTGCTATTTGCGGAAATGTTTTATCGGATGTGGTTTATTTCATTCATGATAAATTAGGCTTTATTGCGGTCGGACTCGTTGCAGGTATTTATCCGTTTGTAGTCATGGC
>ENA-OQIF01000435-OQIF01000435.1-human-gut-metagenome-genome-assembly--contig:-NODE-435-length-16438-cov-5.012630_pt1 | contig 16438 bp, 17 predicted proteins | sample MGYA00242574_ERZ504738 | MGnify/ENA primary metagenome ERZ504738 (study PRJEB26092, sample SAMD00036437) | human gut metagenome | host: Homo sapiens | study: EMG produced TPA metagenomics assembly of...
CATGAAGTCTTTGATCTTTTTATCCAGCGGGTCTCTGGAGATACGATAGTCACGGCTGGTTACCAATCCCAGAAGATGTCCGTTTGGCGAACCGTCATCCGTTATTCCGATAGTAGAGTGACCGGTCTGGCGCAACAGGCGGAGTACGTCTTCCAACGTATGTTCCGGAGTCAGATTCGAATCACTGGTCACAAAACCGGCTTTAAATTTCTTCACTTTCCGCACCATTTCCGCCTGACTGGCGATGGGTTGCGAACCGAAGATAAACGAGAGTCCTCCGTTACGCGCCAACTCGATGGCCAGTTCGGGACCGGAAACCGATTGCATGATTGCCGAAACGAAAGGGATGTTCAATTCGATTGCTGCTTGTGTGCCTGCCGCATGTTTCACCAGCGGGGTGCGCAAAGAGACATTGGAGGGTACACACTGTTTGGTGGTAAGACCGGGAATAAGTAGATATTCACCGAAAGTTCTTGAAACTTCTTCTACGTAAACTGCCATAAGATAAGTTATTTTTTGGCATGCAAAATTACATCTTTCTTTTTAATTATGTGACTGGGGAAGGGAGATTTTTTCAATAATGCTTGTTTTTAATCACATCGGGGCAATAAAGAGGAGACTCACTCCTGAAAGCACGCCATGTAAACCACCTTCTTACAATATCACATTCTCCTGATGTCTGTCCATTCAACTACGGATATTATTGAACACAATCTTCATATCAACCTATTTTTAAAAGTTCCTTGAATCCTTCTACCGACTTATTCGGTTCAAACTCTATCACCCGATAGTCTGCCACAGCATTAAAAGGGTCCTCACCGATTATCTTTTCTACTTCTGCACGGCTCTGAGCACGGCAAAGAATAACTCCCCCCGTCCGGGGCACCTGCGGCCCGGAAGCAAGAAAGATTCCGGCAGCATAATACTTATCCAGATAGCAACAGTGTGCTTCCAGCAATTCGATCACCTTTTCGATAGGTGCTTTATAAGTCAATATTAATACGAACATGGCCCGATTTATTTTAGTTCTCCCGCAAAGGTAACACAAATCGGCCTACGTTAGGCTTTTCTTATAAATTTAATCTGAATCCGGAATATTTCTTTTAAATTAACAGGAAACAACACTACTTGGCAAACACTTTCATACCTCCGGTGTTATACATCAACATACAAAAAACAACCGCCTATGTCACAAGAAATAGAAAGACATTCCCAGGAATGAAAGCTTCACAGAAACTCAACTTCAACCATTCCGAAGTTATTATCAACAGCGCACCGGACCGGAAGGTTATCTTGGAATCGACTCTGTTAGAGCAGTCATTCGTGGAAAAAGGATGTGGGGAAACCACTCCGCATGCTTGGAAAACAACATCGAAAGAGTCTCTGAAAAAGACCCGTGTTTAACGAGATATGGTACACATAATGCCAGCTTGACCTGACAGAAACCTTATCCTGCCAATTCCGCCCTGTACTCCATCGGCGAAACCCCTTCGTGTCGCTTAAAATACCTACCCAGATACGACTGGTCGGGAAAATTCAGCCTGTCTGCTATCTCCTGAATACTGAGATCGGTCGATTGGAGGAGTACCTTTATTTCAAGTGCCGTAAAATCATCAATCACTTTTTTGGCCGAATGACCTGTCAGCGAACGACAGATGCTCGTCAGGTACTTAGTAGAAATACAGAGTTTGCCTGCATAGAAAACGACATCCCGTTGCGAACAGCAATATTCGTGCACCAGAGCAACGAACTTATGAAAAAGTTCGTTCGGACGACTGCCGCCCTCAATCTCTTTATGGGTGAAAAGGCGGTGTACTTTGTCGTATACATCAAGCAGGAAACTTTGCAGGTGATTACGCGCTATCTGGTTGCGGAAACGATGATCGGTATCGGCATAAATAGCAGACGTAGCATGCAGGAGACCGTTTATGGGGGCGGTAAATTCGGAAGGAAGTGTATAACAGGGCTTCTCTTTTATAAAATGAAAAAAGGAGGGTTCAAAACGGATACAAGCCTCACGAAACATTTCAATATGTGAAGCGAAAAAGGAGACCCGAAAATCATCGCTCTTCTCATCAAGGCTGATAACAGCACCCGGAAGGAGTACAACCTGGGTATTTACCGTTATCTCGTATTTCTTCAGATCGATGGCCATTGTACCACGGCCGGCACGGCAATAAAGGATAATGGCACAATTGAGTTTATGCAAACGGTTGTAAAAGGGAGAAAAATCATCGGTCCCTGCCACAAACGGCTGGTCGAGCGTGAGGGTAAGCGGGTTTCTTTTTTCCATATCATGTTCTTTATTTTGCCTACAAAAGTAGGTCTTTTTAGTGAATTAGCCCGCATACTGTTCCGATAATGAACAATACTGGGGCGGGTATGAAAAGCAGTCGACAGTGAAAACGCTCTACCTTTGCCACGACAAAATTAAATAGGAATTATGATTGAAAAGGTTAGTAAAGTAAAGCAGGCTATATTATTCGCCTGCTGTTTGGCCGCCACCGGATGCAAGCAAGCACCGCAGGCAACTGTAGAATCGGGATACAAAGTAATAACCCTTGCGCCTACCGACCGGACGCTATCGAGTACGTACTCGGCAACAATACGCGGACGCCAGGACATCGAAATCTATCCGCAAGTGAGCGGTACACTGACACAGGTGTGTGTCAGCGAAGGAGAACGGGTAAAACGGGGACAGTCGTTGTTCATCATCGACCAAGTGCCTTACGAAGCTGCCCTGCAGACAGCATTGGCAAACGTGGAAGCAGCCAAAGCCTCACTGGCTACAGCACAACTGACGTATGACAGCAAACAGGAATTATATAAGCAGAATGTGGTTTCGGCCTTCGACCTGAGTACGGCCAAAAACTCTCTTTTGGCAGCACAAGCGCAATTGGCACAGATGAAGGCTCAGGAGGTGAACGCCCGGAACAACTTATCGTACACATTGGTAAAAAGTCCGGCGGACGGAGTGGTGGGAACACTGCCCTACCGGGTAGGAACGTTGGTGAGTGCCAGTCTGCCTGAACCGCTGACTACCGTTTCGGACAACTCGGACATGTACGTCTACTTCTCGATGACGGAAAACCAACTCTTAGGACTGATCCGACGCTACGGATCGAAGGAAGAAGCACTGAAACAAATGCCGGAAATCGGCCTCCAACTGAATGACCGATCGGACTATCCGCAACAAGGACGAATCGAGACAATCAGCGGAGTGATAGACCGGAACACCGGAACAGTCAGCCTGCGGGCAGTATTTCCCAACCGGGAAGGATTGTTGCACAGCGGCGGCGCGGGCAATGTGATTGTACCGACAGAAAAAGCGGGTGCATTGGTCATTCCGCAAGCTGCCACATTTGAGGTACAGGATAAAGTATTTGCATATAAGGTTGTGGACGGAAAAGCGCAATCCACTCCGGTACAGGTGACACGTGTGAACGGCGGGCAGGAGTACATTGTGGAGAGCGGTTTGCAGCCCGGCGACGTAATTGTGGCAGAAGGTGTAGGATTGCTTCGCGAAGGAACAGAGATAAAAACAATAAATGGTGAATGATGAACCGAACTGCCACAGCCGCCCATCCAAGTAAGCCGGCTTTTAATATCCACTTATTAAACGTATTACTAACAAGAATATTATGAATTTACGAACTTTCATTGAACGGCCTGTCCTATCGGCTGTTATATCCATAACCATTGTCGTGGTCGGGATTATCGGATTGTTTACGCTACCCGTAGAACAATATCCGGACATTGCCCCGCCCACCATCATGGTGAGCACCAGTTACTTCGGTGCCAGCGCAGAAACTCTGCAAAAGAGTGTTATCGCACCACTCGAAGAGGCCATCAACGGTGTGGAAGACATGACCTACATGACCTCCAGCGCTACCAATGCCGGAACAGTCTCTATCACCGTCTACTTTAAACAGGGGACTGACCCGGACATGGCGGCGGTGAATGTACAGAACCGAGTTTCCAAAGCTACCGGACAGCTCCCCTCGGAGGTAAACCAAGTAGGTGTCACCACTTCGAAGCGGCAGACGAGTATCCTGCAAATGTTCTCGCTCCACAGCCCGGACGACTCGTACGACGAAGCCTTCCTGGCCAACTATATCAGCATCAACCTCAAACCTGAGATTCTCCGTATCTCGGGCGTCGGAGACATGATGATTATGGGAGGAGATTATAGCTTGCGTATCTGGATGAAACCGGACGTAATGGCACAATACCGGCTGATCCCTTCGGACGTATCGACTGTCCTGGCGGAACAGAACATTGAGTCGGCCACCGGATCGTTCGGTGAAAATTCCGATGAAACGTATCAATATACCATGAAATACAAAGGACGCCGAATCACACCGGAAGAATTCGGTGAGATCGTGATCCGTTCCACCGACGACGGACAGGTGCTGAAACTAAAAGATATCGCCACAATCGAACTGGGACAGGAAAGTTATGCTTACAGTGGTACGACGGACGGGCACAACGGTGTCTCGTGTATGCTCTTCCAGACAGCCGGCTCCAATGCCACAGAGGTGAACAACCAAATCAACCGATTCCTTGAAGAGGCAAGGAAAGAACTTCCCCAAGGAGTGGAACTGACACAACTGATGTCGTCCAACGACTTCCTGTATGCCTCCATCCACGAAGTGGTGAAGACACTGTTGGAAGCCATTCTGTTGGTTATCCTTGTCGTGTATGTCTTTTTGCAGGATATCCGCTCAACACTGATTCCACTGGTGGGGATCATTGTATCACTTATCGGTACGTTCGCTTTCATGGCGATAGCCGGATTCAGTATCAACCTGATTACGTTGTTTGCCCTGGTACTGGTCATCGGTACGGTAGTGGACGATGCCATTGTGGTGGTCGAAGCCGTGCAAGCACGGTTTGACGTGGGATACAAATCATCCTATATGGCAAGTGTCGATGCCATGAAAGGAATCAGCAATGCCGTCATCACCTCCTCATTGGTGTTCATGGCAGTTTTTATCCCCGTATCGTTCATGTCCGGCACATCGGGTACGTTCTATACTCAATTCGGACTGACAATGGCCGTTGCGGTAGGTATCTCGGCAGTAAACGCCCTGACACTGAGTCCGGCACTTTGCGCCCTGCTACTGAAACCGTACATCAATGAAGACGGTACCCAGAAACAGAACTTCGCCGCCCGTTTCCGTAAAGCATTCAATGCAGCTTTCGATGTTGTGGTAGAAAAATACAAAGGCATCGTTCTCTTCTTCATCAAGCGCCGGTGGCTGACAGGATCACTCCTGATAGCTTCCATCGCCTTACTGGTAGTACTGATGAATACAACAAAAACCAGTCTTGTGCCCGATGAAGACCAGGGCGTCGTATTCGTCAACGTCAGTACGGCCGCAGGCAGTTCGCTACGGACGACAGACGATGTAATGAAACGTATCGAGGAACGCATGGAACAGATTCCACAAGTGAAGCATGTGCAAAAGGTGGCAGGATACGGATTGCTGGCCGGACAAGGAAGCTCCTTCGGTATGCTGATCTTGAAACTGAAACCATGGGACGAACGCCCCGGAAAAGAAGATGATGTGCAGGCAGTGATCGGACAAGTGTATGGACGGACAGCAGACATCAAGGATGCCAGTGTATTCGCCATCTCACCGGGTATGATTCCGGGCTACGGAATGGGTAACGCACTTGAACTTCACATGCAGGATAAGACCGGAGGAGACGTCAATGAATTCTTCCAGACCACACAGCAGTATCTGGGAGCCCTCAACCAACGTCCGGAAATCGCCATGGCCTACTCTACATTCGACGTGCGCTATCCGCAGTGGCTGGTCGAAGTCGATCCGTCGAAATGCAAGCGTGCCGGTATCACACCGGACCAGGTATTGAGTACTCTTTCCGGATACTATGGCGGACAGTATGTGTCCAACTTCAACCGATTCTCAAAGGTGTACAAGGTGATGATCCAGTCCGACCCGCAGTACCGGCTTGACGAAGCGTCACTGAACAATACATTCGTACGCATGTCTAACGGAGAGATGGCTCCCCTCAGCCAATTCCTCACACTGACCCGTACGTATGGCGCCGAATCACTGAGCCGTTTCAATATGTACAACTCTATTGCCGTAAATGCCATGCCGGCCGATGGTTACAGTACGGGTGACGCCATCCGTGCCGTTCAGGAGACAGCTTCCACTTCCCTGCCCAAAGGTTATGGATACGATTACGGAGGCATCACCCGCGAAGAGAATCAGCAAAGCGGTACGACGGCCATCATCTTCGGCATCTGTTTTCTGATGATCTACCTGATCCTGAGTGCACTCTACGAAAGCTTCCTGATCCCGTTTGCCGTCCTCCTGAGCGTACCCTGCGGTCTGATGGGTTCATTCCTCTTCGCACGCATGTTCGGGCTGGAGAATAACATCTACCTGCAAACCGGACTGATCATGCTCATTGGATTGCTTGCCAAAACCGCCATCTTGCTGACGGAATATGCCGCCGAACGCCGTAAGGCAGGCATGGGACTGATTGCTTCTGCATTGAGTGCCGCCAAAGCCCGCCTGCGCCCGATATTAATGACGGCATTGACCATGATCTTCGGTCTGCTCCCGCTGATGGTAGCCAGCGGCGTAGGTGCAAACGGTAACCGCTCGCTGGGAACAGGTGCTGTAGGTGGCATGGTCATCGGTACACTGGCACTGCTGTTCATCGTACCGTCGCTGTTCATTGCCTTCCAATGGCTACAGGAACGGATACGTCCCGTACAGATAGAACCAAGTCATGACTGGCAGATTCAGACAGAGCAGGAAGTGAGTGAACACGAAAAAGAAGAAGCTAAGAATCGCCCTCTAAAATAAATAAACAAGCATGAAAAGTTAATCATATCCCTTGCCGCTATCCTCGCCCTAAGCAGTTGCGGCATCTACTCCAAATACAAACCCGTCACGGAGATTCCCGACGGACTTTACGGACACGGAGGAACAGACACCCCCGGGTTGACTTCCGCCGATCCGGAAATCCAACGAAGTGATACTGCCGCCAACTTCGGCAACCTCAGCTGGCGGGAGGTTTTCACCGACCCGTATCTGCGCGTACTGATCGACTCTGCCCTCGTGCGCAACACCGATCTGCGCACTGCCCACTTACGGGTGAAAGAGGCTGAAGCTACCTTGCTTTCCGCACGCCTCTCCTATCTGCCGGCTTTTTCACTTTCTCCGCAAGGTACGGCAAGCAGCTTCGATGGCGGAAAAGCTACTCAGACCTATTCACTGCCCGTCAGTGCCAGTTGGGAGATCGATATCTTTGGCCGACTGACCAATGCCAAACGTCGTGCCCAAGCTGTCGTGGCCCAAAGCCGAGATTATGAACAGGCGGTGCAGACCCAACTGATTGCCGCCGTGGCCAACAACTATTTTACTTTGTTGATGCTCGACGCCCAGATCGAAATCTCCACCGCTACGGAAGCTGCCTGGAAAGAGAGCGTCGCCACCACCCGTGCCATGAAAGCAGCGGGAATGGTGACCGAAGCTGCCTTGTCGCAAACCGAAGCTACCTATTATAATATATGTACGACTCTGCTCGATCTGCAAGAACAGCTCAACCAAGCCGAGAACGCCCTTTCTTTGCTGCTGGCGGATGTCCCCCACCGTATCCCCCGCGGACGTCTGGCCGACCAACAGCTCCCGGAGAATCTATCGGTAGGCGTACCCCTGCAGATACTCTCCAACCGGCCCGACGTACGCAGTGCCGAACAGTCGCTGGCACAGGCATTCTACACTACCAATGCTGCCCGTTCCGCCTTTTACCCCTCAATCACACTGAGTGGCAGTGCGGGATGGACCAATTCGGCAGGTGCCATGATTGTCAACCCCGGTAAGTTTCTTGCCACAGCAGTAGCCTCTCTTACCCAGCCCTTGTTTAACCGCGGAGCAAACATCGCCCAACTCCGCATAGCCAAGGCGCAGCAGGAAGAGGCACGCCTCAGCTTTGAGCAGACCTTACTCAATGCCGGGAGTGAAGTCAACAATGCTCTGGTACAATATCAGACGGCACGAGACAAATCGGCCTATTTCAACCGTCAGGTAGCCTCTCTGGAGAATGCTGCACGCAGCACGCAACTACTGATGAAGCATGGTAACACGACTTACCTGGAAGTGCTCACCGCACAGCAGACACTGCTTAATGCGCAACTCTCCCAGGTGGCCAACCGCTTTACCGAAATCCAGGGAGTCATCACCTTGTATCAGGCATTGGGAGGGGGCAGGGAAACTGCCTCCGGAGAAAGAAATTCTTAACAGAAGAATACAGCCTAACTTTTCAACCTTTCTTAAATGATGACGACTGTCTGTCCGGTACCTTGTGTACCGGGCTGCACAGAAAAAGCCCGTACTACCTCTTCTCTAACAAAAAGGATGTACGGGCTTTCCTGTTTTAAACGGTATCTTATGCGTTCAGCGCCTGTTCGATGTCCGCGATAATATCATCCGCATTTTCGATTCCCACCGACAAGCGGATCAGATCCGGACGAACACCGGCTTCTATCAATTGTTCGTCTGTCAGCTGACGATGCGTATGACTGGCGGGATGAAGCACACATGTGCGTGCATCGGCTACATGGGTAACGATGGCCGCCAGCTTCAGCGAATCCATAAATTTGATGGACAACTCACGACCGCCTTTCAAGCCGAAAGAGATCACACCGCACGAGCCATTCGGCATATACTTCTGCGCCAGTTCGTAGTATTTGTTGCCCGGCAGACCGCAATAGTTTACCCATGCCACCTTGTCGTTCTGCGCAAGATATTCGGCTACCTTCTGTGCATTGCCACAGTGCTGAGGCATGCGCAAATGCAACGTCTCCAAGCCCAGATTCAACAAGAAAGCGTTTTGCGGACTTTGAATACTGCCCAGGTCACGCATCAATTGCGCGGTTGCCTTTGTCATATAAGCGCCCTTGCCGAAAGCCTTGGTATAGGTCAGTCCGTGATACGATTCATCCGGTGTGCAGAGTCCCGGGAACTTGTCCGCATGGGCTTCCCAATCGAAGTTTCCGCTGTCTACGATGCAGCCGCCTACACTGGTGGCATGCCCGTCCATGTATTTAGTAGTGGAGTGAACCACGATATCGGCTCCCCACTCAAACGGACGACAGTTGATCGGTGTCGGAAATGTATTATCAACAATCAAAGGCACACCGTGACTATGGGCAATGCGGGCGAATTTCTCAATGTCGAGCACTTCAAGTGACGGATTGGAGATGGTCTCGCCGAACAGTGCTTTCGTATTCGGACGGAAAGCCGCCGAAATCTCTTCTTCACCGGCATCGGGGCTGACGAAAGTGACATCGATACCCAATTTCTTCATCGTCACGCCAAAGAGGTTAAACGTTCCGCCGTAGATGGCCGACGAACAAACAAAATGATCGCCCGCCTGGCAAATGTTGAATATGGCATAGAAATTGGCAGCCTGTCCACTGGAAGTCAACATAGCTCCCACTCCTCCTTCGAGAGCGGCAATCTTGGCGGCTACAGCGTCGTTCGTCGGATTTTGCAGACGGGTATAAAAGTAACCGCTGTCTTCAAGATCGAACAAGCGGGCCATCTGCTCACTGGTTTCGTATTTAAAAGTAGTACTTTGATAGATGGGCAGCACGCGCGGCTCGCCCTTTTTCGGAGTCCATCCTGCTTGTACGCACAGGGTTTCGGGCTTGAATTGTTTTGCCATAATGATATTGAGTTTACGATTATATTGCCTTAAAAAAGTTATATCGACGCAAAAGTAGAGAAAATTATTGGTTTAAAAGGCTATCTTTGCGAGCGAAAAAGCAAAAATTCACCTTAGAAGTCAAACAATAGCACAGCAGCCCGAGCCTGCATCTTTTATACGTAGCGATATGAAAAGAAAACTCTGTCTTCTCCTGTTCTTCTGTCTTTTATTGACTGCCCCGGCTTTGCGGGCACAGCAGAAAGCCACTCCCAGATCCGGTGAAGGTATCTCTACCTTCCTCCTGCGCCACAACCGCGCCCCGAAGAAATACTACAATGATTTCATCGAACTCAACAAAGCCAAACTAGGGAAGAGCAGAACTCTTAAAATGGGTGTCACTTACCTGATTCCCCCTGTCAAGAAAGCGTCGGCCGCCACTTCCGGAAAAACGACGGAGGCAGCAGCCGAAAAGACATCCGCACATCACCCGCGCCGTACGGAAGTCAACGAGCCGCTCTTCGGGAAGTGGCTTTCAAATGTCAAGGTCACTTCCAATCGCCTTGCCGGTACCTGCTTCTATGTTGTCAGCGGACATGGCGGTCCCGATCCGGGCGCCATCGGACGCGTTGGCAAACACGAACTCCACGAAGACGAATATGCCTACGACATCGCCCTTCGCCTTGCCCGCAATCTGATGCAGGAGGGTGCCGAAGTCCGTATCATCATTCAAGATGCCAAAGACGGCATCCGTGACGAGGCTTATCTCTCGAACAGTAAACGTGAAACCTGCATGGGCTCTCCCATCCCGCTGAACCAGGTACAGCGCCTTCAGCAGCGTTGCGACAAAATCAATGCCCTTTATCGTAAAGACCGCAAGAAGTATAAATACTGCCGCGCCATCTTCATTCATGTGGACAGTCGCAGCAAAGGTACCCAGACCGACGTCTTCTTTTACCACTCCAACCGCAAAGCCGAGAGTAAGCGCCTCGCCAAAAACATGAAGGAAACCTTCGAGTCCAAATACGGCAAGCATCAACCTAACCGGGGGTTTTCGGGCACTGTAAGCGGACGCAACCTCTATGTTCTGGCCCACACCACGCCCGCCTCTGTTTTTGTCGAGTTGGGCAACATCCAGAATACCTTCGACCAGCGTCGCCTGGTGATCCCCTCCAACCGGCAGGCACTCGCCAAATGGTTAATGGAAGGGTTTATAAAAGACTATAAATAAACAGAACCTCTTGTTTTTCTGAAAGATTACAAAAGGATGTGAATGTACTGAGAGCAGATGACCGGAGTGAGCCGATAAATCCTATATTTGCTGCCGGATGTAAAGTAAAACTTTTAAAGTCATTTTTATGGAACAGTTATCTTTTATAGAATCATTCCGGACTTCTCCTTTCATTCTCACCGAAGGCGCTATCGTAGAACGTTTGCGTCACGAGTTTCACATTTCACCGGACAAACACATTGCACATGCCGCACTGATCTACCATGACTCCCATCGTGAGATTCTGGCATCCATCTACCGGCAATACCTGCAGATAGCCACTGAGTTCCGCCTGCCACTGATGCTGATGACTCCCACCCGCAGAGCGAACATCGAGCAAATAGCCGCGTCCGATTACCGGCATAAAAATGTACTGGCGGATACTATGGCCTTTCTCTCCCGCTTCCGTGACGAAGCTTCCACTCCCGTATATATCGGCGGACTGGCCGGATGCCGCGGCAATGCGTACGACGGCCGCTACTATCTGTCGGTAGAAGAAGCCATGGAGTTTCATTTCCCGACAGTCCGCACGCTGGCACAGTCGGGGGCGGACTATCTGTTTGCCGGCATCATGCCGCAACTGACAGAAGCCATCGGAATGGCCAATGCCATGGCTGCAACAGGACTGCCTTACATCATCAGCTTCATGATATGTCGTGACGGACGCCTGATAGACGGTACTTTCATTCATGACGCCATCGATGCCATCGAAAAGGAAACTTCCACCCGCCCACTATGCTATATGGCCAACTGCGTACATCCCGATGTGTTGCATCAGGCGCTGCTGCATCCCCGGAACGATACGCCTTTGGTGCGTCAGCGCTTTCAGGGTGTTCAGGCCAATGCCGCCAACCTCAGCCCGGAGGAACTGGACGGATGCGATCATCTGATTTCTTCTTCACCGGAAGAACTGGCAGACAGACTGATGACACTGCTGTGGGACTTTCCGCTAAAAATCTGCGGAGGCTGTTGCGGAACCAATCAACAGCACATGCACCGTTTCGCAGAGATGCTGGCTTACCGCCGTGACAATAAAGCGTGGTAACTGTCTGCTCCGGTAAACGGGACCGCCCGTGCCGGCAATGCAAACTCTCACTCCTTCCTCCTGCGGTTCAGATATCTGCGCAACAATGTGGGAGTAAAGCAGAAGATCAACTGGGCTTTACTCCACTTGTAGCATTGCTGGAACACAAGCATACCGATAGCGATGAACAGGGCAGCGCCCGCAGCAGCTTGCAGAGGCAGCCAATGCACACCCTCTTGCGGGACTATCAGAGGGATCAACGCCAATGCTCCGGCGGGAGCAAAGTACTTTCCGGTCCACTCGAAGACAGCAAACAAGCAGCAGATGATGAGCAAGGCGACCACCGTCTCGGGCAAATGCAAAAAGGTATGCCCGATGATCTGAAAAGCGGTCCCCAAGGCAGCCCCGGTAACCAAAAACAGAAACACCTGCATGGGGCGGTTTCTGAATCCGGCTTTCGAATTGACAATCTCCGTGAATGTCACGATCAACGGAGGAATAATGAAATAACTGCATCCGCAGGAGATAGAAAGGGCAGCTACCAGTGAAACCCAAAAGAGCAGAGCTGCCCAACGGAAAATCTCCTTTTTCCACTCACGCCCGGGCAGGATGTAATCCGTCTCCCGGCGCAAACCTCCTTTTTCCATCAGCCTCTGTCCGGCAACAAGCACGGCGGAAAGCAGGAAAACGGCCGACGGATAGATCCAGGTCTCAGTGTACAGCAGCACCGGCAGCATACAAGCCGAAATCAGTGGAATCAGAGTAGCCCGGCTGAACAGCAGGCAGCAGGCGGCAAAGGCAAATGCCAGGCATAAATTGCAGAGCAAAGGCAGCGTGGAGTAGCGCACGATACAAACTCCGGCAACAGCCCCTGCTGTCATCAGCCCAATCAGCTGCCAACGCCCGACTTTCCAAACCCGCTTATCGATCACCCACAAGCCGACGGCGAGCGCCGCCATCTCCGGAAAGATAATCTCTTTCTCGCCTGTCCATTCGGCTATGCCCACCATCAGCATCACCATGAAAACAGAGAATACATATCTGACTTTTTCGTTTTGTCCATCATGAAGTCCAATAAAGATCCGCAAAGATAGTCATTTATCAGGAGGCATCCCTCCCGAATGGCTACCGGATGGAAATTTAACCGTAAAAATTCGACGATCGCCCGATCATAACCGTCCCGGATTTGTTACTACACCAAGTGTAACATCAAATTCTTATGACCATGTCCGATTTCAACCCCAGACCGTCCGACAAACTGACGGCAAGCGAACGTAAAGAACTGGATACCTCCGAGTTCGGCATACCCCAATTAAGAGAATTCCCCATCCATGACGCCGCCCATGTACGCGCGGCAGAAGCCTACTTCAGGTATGCGCCCGAAGAGTATAAAGCGCAGTTGGCACGGAATATCCTGGCCAAAGCACATCTGCTGGGAGTGAACGTAAAAAGCCCCGCCATCCTGGAGTGGGCGGAGAAATAACCGGAAATAAAAGCAATAAGGCAGGCGCACGAAGAAAGATTCCCGGATTATTTCCTACTTTTGTACCCATATACCCCCTCACTTTATAAAAACTGTTGTATATGAGTTTCTCAGGATTCGTTTTTGATATGATCAGGCGCAATAAGGAAAACAGAGACCTGCTTACTCTGCGCCGGGAACGGATGAAGGACCTTCAAGGTAAAATGTACCGGAAAGGGACGCTTCAAAATCCGAATGTAACCCTGGAAGAGCTGGAGAAGATAGAAAAGGCCACCCGTGAAAAGGAAAAAGCGGAAACACAATATTATCTGCGCGCCACGCTGATCTTCCTGACCGTGACAGCCATACTGGCACTCATACTCTGGTGGATATTGTAGCATCGCCCCCGTTTTGGAGAACCGTCGGTTCCACATCCGTTACCGTTCACCTCCTTATACCTTTATTCAACCGATTATGAACACAAAGACATCCCCTTGGCTGCGTACGGCCGCATCGATGAAACGATAAAAGAGAACGCTCAGGACTACGGACGGTATCTGCCCTTCTGAAAACGAACGGGACTTATTTGTAACCGGTATGAAAATATTCTTTCATGCCGGGATGATATTCGTCGGATAAACACTACCTTTGTTGGAATACAACGTTTCCAACCTAATATCAATCCATATAACATGACTCCAGATTTCGATTACAGTGAAGTGCCTTTCGGATTCAACTATTGCCTCAACAAATCATGTAAGCAAGCCTCCACGTGCCTGCGCTACCGGTTGTACACTCATATTCCGGCAGCTTGCCAGACCATAAGAATAATCAACCCCGTTTACGCCGCCACCATCGACGACGTGTGCCCTTTCTTCATGCCCGACAAGAAAGTGCGGTATGCCTTAGGCATCACCCACTTGCTGGATCATGTGCCTTACAGTGACGCAGTCAGCATCAAAAGACAAATGCTGGCACACTTCAAGCAGGCCACTTATTATCGTTGTCGCCGCAAAGAACGGATGCTCGATCCTTCCGAACAGGAATACATCCGTAAATTATTTGTCAGTAAAGGGATCAAAGAACTACCGGTATATGATGAATACATAGAAAAGTACGACTGGTAGCACAAGCATTTATAAAGAAACCGGCAACTTCGGTAAAGGGAAAGGATTGCTTCATAAAAGAGAAACGAATGCTTTGTCAAAGGGGAGAAAACGCCTTGTTGAAAGGGAATGGCAGACCTCTCCCAAAGGAAAAATCGCACGACCCAAAGAAGGCAGTCAGCCTGCCGAAGAGAAAAAACCTACTATCTGAAAGGGAGCAATCACTTCAACAAAAGAAATAATCACTTCAATAAAAGGGGAATAGTGCCCTCTTCAAAGAAAAATAATCGATCTGTCATAGAAAAGCAGTTGCCTCACCACAGAAAAAGAGCTGCTTCACCACCCAAGAACAGTTGCTTCACCACAGAAAAACAGACATTTAACCGATAACAAACAGATATTGCTTCCATGGCAAATCATCATTTAAATGAAGAGAAACCTTCCACTAAAGTGTCACAATCTTTACTTCTAGGCGACAACTTTTTGTCGCCCGAGAGAAAAAAGTTTTTCACCTACACGACACAAAGTGAAACAATAGAGAAAGGAATAAATACATCTCCATCTACCGGATTCTTCCACTGAATTCTTCTAATAAACTTATCGGATTCTATATTCAAAATAAGATTGCGAATGTACCGTTTTTTACAGAAGCTCCGATTCAATATCCAAGGGTAGCCGGATGTAATTGTGCGATAGTGAACTGCCTTTGTGCGTGTCCGCACAATAGCAAAAGAGTGTTCAGGAATATATTGTATTATATAATAGCCATTTAGCGATATGGCATGATTCTTGCGATCATAAAGAAAAAACAGTAATAGAACCATGATCAAGCATTACTTGAAAGTAGCATTACGCAATTTAATGAACTTTAAAGTTCATAGTCTTATTTCGGCTATTTGTTTAGCGATAGGTATCACCTGCTTCAGTATGATGAATTATTTTATTGATGCCATAACGGGTAAAGTAGAACTGTCCGATAATAATAAATACAGCATCCGGTTGTCCGGAGCATCTTCCAGACAGCCGCCGATATCTATTTGTTTAAGGAGGATTTTGATTATCTGAAAGAGTTGCCGATAGCGGGCATAGATACCCTTGTGGCTTCTTCCTCTTATAGCAATGGAAAAGAGATTACGGCCATCGACAAAAACAACGGGAACTGCCGTTTTTGGTGTCGTTCCAAAATGTATCATCCAATTATTTCACCTATAATTCGCTCCAATTGAAGTATGGCAATCAAGAGATAACAGCTCCCGACGAGGTGATCGTCTCCCGATCGTTTGCCCGGAAAGCATTTGGAGAAGAGAATCCGATAGGCCAGGTCATCCGTCAGGAAACAGAGGCTGCCAACCCGTCTGATCTTATGGTGTATAAAATTGTCAATGTTGCTTTGACAGAAGAAAAAGATTCTCATGGGAAAACGATCGATTGTTATTTTCCCTTGTCCGCAAAATCCCGTACTCCGCTCTGCATCAGATCACGTCTCACCGGACAAACCACGACCGAAAGCCTGAATAAGCAGTTAAAAGGCCTGACCTGGAAGCATGGAGACCAGGATATCTATTTATATGCCTCCCTGGAGTCGGAACAGAATAGCAGTGTTCAAAGAACGATAAGCATTCTGCTTGCCCGGTTTATAGCTTCGCTGATTTTATTGTCTGGTTTGATCAATTTTCTGAAATTCATTATCCAGATGTTCTATAACCGGCAACGAGAACTGGTGCTTCGTAAATGTATCGGTTCGGACACTCAAACGATGTTGCCTTGCTTTTCGCCGAAATCTTCTGGATGCTATCTGTTGCTTTCCTTCTGTCCTTGGCCGTGACGGAAATCACGCTCTCTCTGGCATATACGTACATCCGTCCGGAAGACATGATCTCATT
>ENA-OQIF01000441-OQIF01000441.1-human-gut-metagenome-genome-assembly--contig:-NODE-441-length-16198-cov-4.617385_pt1 | contig 16198 bp, 17 predicted proteins | sample MGYA00242574_ERZ504738 | MGnify/ENA primary metagenome ERZ504738 (study PRJEB26092, sample SAMD00036437) | human gut metagenome | host: Homo sapiens | study: EMG produced TPA metagenomics assembly of...
GGAAACCTTAGCTATCGTGTTAAGGAAGCAGATTTGAGACAAGTAATGGAAGAGTACGGAACAGTTGATTCAGTAAAACTGATCATCGATCGCGAGACTCGCAAATCAAAAGGATTCGCATTCGTTGAAATGCCGAACGACGATGAAGCAAAAAATGTGATCTCTGAGTTGAACGGAGCTGAATACGAAGGCCGTCAGATGGTTGTTAAAGAAGCTCTGCCTCGTAACTAATCCATTTATAACATAAAATTAAAAAGGATACCCATTTATGAGTATCCTTTTCTTATATCTACCTGAGAGAGGTTATAATGCTTTGGTCTGATTATCGTTGGTCAGGGGCTTACCTTTGTACTCCCCGGTCAGTGTCTCCAGAAAAGCAACGATTTTATTCAGTTCATCTTCCGGAAGATTCAGATCCATCTGATATTTGGCCATGTAATCTACAGCCTCTTTCATTGTTTTCATACTGCCGTCATGGAAGTAAGGAGCCGTCAGGGCAATGTTTCTCAAACCGGGCACTTTAAAGCGATGTTTGTCACGTTCGTTCCGGGTTTGTTTGAAACGTCCGTTATCTTCTTCTGTCAATTCAATGCCCCGATCTGCGAAGTAGTCTCTCTTCACGCCCATCAGTTCGTAAGACTGGCCGCCCAGTGTCTCACCGACATGACATGTAGCACAATCGTATTTCTTAAACAATTCGTATCCGGCCAGCTCTATATCGTTAATGGCAGTCTTTTCACCTTTCAGATAAAGGTCGAAACGGGAATTCGGAGTAAGCAGTGTCTTTTCAAACTCCTCGATCGCATTCGTGATATTCTGTTCGGAATAACCATCGGGATATACAGCCAAAAAGGCTTTGGTAAAGTTTGCATCCTGCTCCAGTTTCGCAATGATTTCATCAAATGACTGACAGGCCATCTCGACCGGATTCAAAGGAGGTCCGGCAGCCTGCTCGGCAAGTGTTCCGGCACGTCCATCCCAGAACTGGACGAAATTGTAAGCGGCGTTATACACTGTCGGAGCATTTACGCCTCCGAACTGTCCGCCTACACCTTCCGAATATTGCTTATTGTCCACACCACCGGTATTCAATCCGTGACACGAAGCACATGAAACGGTGTTATCGGCCGAAAGGCGAGTGTCATGATAGAGCATATCTCCCAAGATGACTTTACGCATATCCACAGGAATAGAATCTGCGATGGGACGTATCGGTTCATTGGCAAACTCGGCGGCAGCCAGTCCGTTAGCATAATGTGCCAAGCGATGTTGTTTAACCCATGCCATAGCCATTTCCTTCTTGGCATCTGTTACGCTCGATCCCCAATGTACCATGTAATAAGCATGTTTGGGCATCGTTCCGTCCATGATTACTTTTTCGACTTTAGCAAGTGCTACTTTTCCGACAGGCTTACCGGCTTTCAGAGCTTCAGCCATTTCGGTCATGTCGAAAGCACGATAACCTTGCGTTACGTCTTTCTGTACCATTCCGCTTGCAACGGGCCAGTTGGCATAGAAAGGAAGGTCCGGACTACCCGAATGACATTGTAAACATCCCCCGAAGTAATGATTTCCTGCATCTGAGCATCAGCAGCAAGATCTTTCGACGGTGCTTGGTTTACAACGCGATAAGTGATAGCCAGTGCCCCGACTGTCACAAGCAATGCGATGATAAATTTTGTACTTTTCTTCATTGTGCATTCTTTAAGTTAATTATTACGATTGTATAAATGTACACTTTGTTGAGCCGAAGGCAAATAATTCACTCCATACCAGCACATCTGCAATGCCAGAAAGGAGAAAATCAGTATGACGTACAGCATCTTTTTGCGAAACTTCCTTCGCAAGCGCAGATGTATATATAATAGGTACCCCATCCAGGTTACTACCGCCCAGGTTTCTTTGGGGTCCCAACTCCAATAATTACCCCATGCCTCCTTAGCCCACAAAGACCCGAGAAGCATTCCGATTGACAAAAACGCCACTCCGGAATAGACCAGATTGTCTGCTGTCACCAGGTACTCTTCTTTGTGATGGACAAGACCGCAGAGGGCTATGATAAAAGCACATCCCAATACGGAATAGGAGAACATATAGACGGTGACATGGGGAATAAACCAAATACTTTGCAAAGCCGGCATAAGCGACTGGTCATGTATCTCCGGTTTCAGCAGATTGATTATTACAAAGACAGTGGACAATAAGGTGGAGAAAGAAAGTATCCATCGATATTTCCAACGAATATAAGTCAATAACCCGGCAATACCCATAAAGAAAGAGTACCATAAACGGGTCTCGCCCATAGTGCGGAGTGGGGGACGTTGCAGAGATATCCACAGCCCGGCAATGAATATTCCCAAGCAGGTGATGCCTGCTATAGTGAGCACAACAGCCATTCTACTTCGTACTGACGAACGAAGTGCAAATATAGCTCCTGTCAACCAAAGACAGATTGAAGCGACTGCGAACAAATAGAAGTTATCCCAGGTTATCATGTTTCAGCTTTTTAGGACCATTAATAAATAACAAAACAGCTCCTGTCAATATCATCAAAATGCCAACTACCATAACATATTTCCAAGGTTGACGAACTATTTGAAGGATACAATACTGGGTATTTCCCATGTTGTGTGTATCATATCCGGTCAGGTAAATGTCTTCTCCCAAACGGTAACTGTGGGGATGATTTACTTCAAGTGTAGTTCTCCGGTTTCCAATACGCACATCTGCAGCAAAACGCGAAGGCATCCCGTTCGGATAATATTCTGTATTGAAAGAATAGAGTTCCAGTTCATAATCCAGATAATAGGCTTTCCCATCCATACTATAAGCTTCGCGTCCCGGTTGTCCGGCATAAAGCGGGATGCGTAAAGTCTGAACATCACTGCTACCGAAAAATCCGGCAAATAAAGCGAGCCATAATCCCAAATGGTTCAGGATAAAACGCTTCTTTGCCGGCACACAATGATAAAAAGCATGAATAATCACCATTGCCAAATTACTCAATAAAAGGAAAAGAATGGCAATGAATATCCAGGAAGTCATGAAATTATAGCATCCCAACGAAGCTAAAACCCCTGGCATGGAATCTGCTTCTGCTTCCGATAACTGAGGAAACAAACCGATAACCAGACTGCCACCTATTAATAATAGGATCGATAGAACACTTGTCCGGGAAGATAACAGAAAACGGGTTAACGGCAACTTATTCCCTTCTTTATAGAGACGCCATAACGAATAAATCCATATAACTGCCACAATCACATTCAGAGGGAATGCAAAAAAGAATAAGGGGAAATTGCCTGCCAGAGTTTGCAACAATGCTGCTATTACAAAATATGCAGTCACTAATAGTTTTTTGTGCATAGTTGTGCCTTTATATGGTGCAAAAGTAAGTAAAAATATGCCAATAAACGTATAAAAGGGCTATTAATTTGTATTAAATACAATTTTGAAGTAGATTTAAATTAGAAAGGCACACTACTATTCATAATATCGGCTGGGGATGACTGGAATATAAAATATAAACTAGTACTTAGAATAAAGTAGTTTTCCAAAAAGATTATCTATATTAGCATTCACTAAATAGCTTTAATCACCAATGTCTAATTTTAAAACGGCAAAACATGAAAACTCCATCTTTAATTCTGATGACAATTATTTTATGTAATCTTAGTATCCCAATAAATGCTCAGATACTAACCTCCCGCCAGCAAAAGGAAGATTTTGACACCTTATATAGCTTACTACATCAGGTACATCCGGACTTATTTGTGTATCAAACACAAAAAGAATTTGAAAAGAAACATGATTCAATATATAGTTCGTTGAATAAAGAACGAAACCTTTCTGATTTTTACTTTATAGTCTCTCCATTTGTTGCATCTGTTAAAGATGGTCATACTAATTTCACAATTCCTGCTACTCAAGACAGAATTGACTATTTGAATAATGGAGGGCTGACTCTGCCTTTACGCTTAAAAATAGTAGAGAATAAGATATTGGTTGATTTTCCTCTAATATCCTGTTCAATACAGGAAAATGATGAAATAATATGTATGAATAATATAAATAGTCAAACCATATTAAGCCAATTGTATCTCTTACTGGGAGCTGAAAAAGGAAACGCTATTAAGGAAAATCAATTGACCAGTTATCTTTCTACTTTGCTATGGTATAAATATAATTGGGGTGAAAAATATGATTTTACAATTAAAAGAGGAAAAAAGATCTGGAAAGAATCATTGAATGGTATCAGTCAAGCAGATGCCTTCCCTGTTTTAAAAGCACGACTTGGCAAAAGTCTGCCACAATTTGTTTATACTCTAAGTTCGGATAAACAGACTGCTACTCTGCAAATAATGAACTTATATCAATTACCACAACTAAAACAATTTTGTGACTCAGTCTTTTCGGTGATTAACAGAGAACATGTACCCAATTTGGTTATAGATGTCAGGAATAACAAAGGAGGGTCAAGTGCCGGAGTTGACATGCTTCTGTCATACTTATCGCATGATGCTTATACATTATATATCAAAACTGATTTAAAAATCAGTTCATACTCAAAACGGTACAATGAGCAAAAACATCCGGAAACCTATGAAGAGATCAAAAATTTACCTGACGGTTCTTTATTTGCTATTCGGGATTCTTTCGTAGAGGGAAACCGGGATAAAGCAGACATTTATAAAGGATCAGTTACAGTATTGGTAAATGAATCCACTTATTCCGGAGCCTCGACATTTGCATCTGCCATTAAAAAATCTCATGCAGGAAAAGTTCTTGGCGAAACCGGCTGCCCAACTGTATATTTTGGCAATTACATGTCATTCACATTACCCAATTCCCGATTAGAATATTATATCTCACTCAATAAATTTTATGAATAAGAGGGTATCAAAACTCTTTTCACCACGGAGTAACAAGGAGTATCACAGAACTTTTTTTATTAATAATCAACAATTTAAAATCGATTCTGTGTTACTCTGTGTCCTCTGTGGTGAGTTTTGATATCCTTATATTTATTTTGAAGATGTTCCACTCTCAAGAATACTGACAATTGAAAAGAGAGTGAAGCAAATGGCACCCAAACCGGCTAATACGCGTGCAGGGATAAAATAATCATCATGCGTCGTACCCAATTCAAAAACGAAAGAAGCCAGAAACAAACAGGCCAACGCCGTCAATACCGGAATCAAAGGGATGCGGTTGGCCAAAGCAAATTCTCTTCCCCAAATTTTCGCCAGCAGAATTACTTTACTTGAAATGCTGTAACAAACCAGCCCAAGCCCAATCATGATGTATCCGATTACTCCGTTAGTGGTGCTTGAATCGGAAAAAATAACAAACAGTCCCCAAAGAAGCGAAACGGTTCCCATCAACAATACGAGTTTTGGCCATCTTTTACGTTCTCTATCCGTATACACATTTCTGATTTGACGGGCAATAGTAGCAACCAAAGCAATCAGGCTTGTGCAAATGCAAGCTAAACCTACCATCACATGCCCTGCTACGAAATAAGCAGGATGTACATCGCTCTTGGCTAATAAAACGAAAGCCCATATCCAGGCAATCAACGATATAGTGATAGCTATTGTTTTTAATATAAGCTCTTGCCCCTTGGTAAACGCTCCTTTAGGAATACCGTTACCAATCATTTTTGAGTTGGCAGGAATCAATGAAAAACGGGTAGAAGATGTTGCTGCGGTTGCTACACAAGTAGTTATCAGTCCCACTCCGGCAACTACATGTCCAGCTACGAAAGAGGAGGCAGAGGTAGATCGGGTAAACATGCAAATTCCGCCAATAATTGTGACAACAGCGGCCAGATAACCGATAATAGGCAATGCATATAAAGAACCTCGCCCGTAAGTATGTATGATTTGCCGGATAATAGTAGCGGCTGTTGCAAATAATGCAATGCAAATCATACCTAATGAAAAAACTACCGGACCTGCTACTAGTCGGTTAGAGTCATCGCCATATGCACTGATAAACGCCCCGTAGCCAAAACAAAACAGAGCCATTGCCAAAGGAATTGCTCTGAACAATACACTTATACCGTAATTCATAACATATAGGTTTTAAAATTTCACTGATAAACAAGACATGTAGTTTTTGTTTCACCCCCTTACTACTTTTTACACTCTTTTCACAAGATAGCCTTTTCTATCATACTGAAATTAAAAAGCCTTTTCTTGTATGAAAACGAATGTTTTTGTACATTTGCACCCTTAAAATAGGGAGGGTATCCCAATCTTAAATTGTAATATAGTAAAATTGTAAATATAGCCATGAGCAAGAAATTTGCCGAATATTCGCAGTTCGACCTTTCGAAGGTGAATAAGGACGTGTTGAAAAAAATGGGACGAAAACCAAGTTTTTCGCCAAGAGTATGACAGAACGTGAAGGCTGTCCTCGTTTGTATTTTTTGTAAGGACCTCCATCAGCTAACGGTATGCCGGGTATTCACCACGTAATGGCTCGTTCTATCAAAGATATTTTCTGTCGTTACAAAACGATGAAGGGCTATCAGGTGAAACGTAAAGCCGGTTGGGACACACACGGACTTCCTGTTGAGTTGGGGGTTGAAAAGTCTTTGGGAATCACAAAAGAGGATATTGGAAAAACAATTTCAGTAGCCGAATACAATGCTCACTGTCGTCAGGATGTGATGAAGTTTACAAAGGAATGGGAAGACCTGACCCACCAAATGGGCTATTGGGTGGATATGAAGCATCCATACATTACATATGATAATCGTTACATCGAAACCTTGTGGTGGTTGCTAAAACAATTGTATAAAAAAGGATTACTGTATAAAGGATACACCATCCAACCCTATTCTCCGGCAGCAGGAACCGGATTAAGTTCACACGAACTGAATCAACCGGGATGTTATCGGGACGTGAAAGATACGACAGTAGTGGCACAATTCAAAATGAAGAACCCCAAACCGGAAATGGCACAATGGGGCACTCCTTATTTCCTGGCATGGACCACTACTCCATGGACATTACCTTCAAATACCGCACTCTGTGTCGGCCCTAAAATTGATTATGTAGCAGTTCAATCATACAACGCATATACAGGACAACCCATCACGGTGGTATTGGCAAAGGCGTTATTGAATGCACATTTTAATCCGAAAGCAGCCGAACTGAAGCTGGAAGATTATAAGGCAGGTGATAAATTGGTTCCTTTCAAAGTGATAGCTGAATATAAAGGCCCTGATTTGGTAGGCATGGAATACGAGCAATTAATTCCGTGGGTAAATCCGGGCGAAGGTGCTTTCAGAGTAATTTTGGGCGATTATGTAACAACGGAAGACGGTACAGGTATCGTACATATTGCACCTACATTTGGTGCCGATGACGCCCAAGTAGCAAAAGCTGCCGGCATACCTCCGCTACAGTTGGTTAATAAAAAGGGAGAACTTCGTCCGATGGTAGATTTGACCGGTAAATTCTATACTTTAGATGAATTGGATGAAGACTTTATAAAACAGCGCGTTAACGTAGATTTATATAAAGAGTATGCTGGCCGCTTTGTGAAGAATGCATATGATCCAAACCTGTCCGATCAAGATGAGTCATTGGATGTAAGTATCTGTATGATGATGAAGGTTAATAATCAAGCTTTCAAAATAGAGAAGCATGTGCATAATTATCCCCATTGCTGGCGTACAGATAAACCGGTGCTATATTATCCGCTGGACAGCTGGTTTATTCGTTCTACAGCTTGCAAAGAACGCATGATAGAATTGAATAAGACTATTAACTGGAAACCGGAGTCTACCGGAACCGGTCGCTTTGGAAAATGGCTGGAAAACCTGAATGACTGGAACTTAAGCCGTTCTCGTTATTGGGGTACTCCATTACCGATTTGGCGAACAGAAGATAACAGTGACGAAAAATGTATCGAGTCGATTGAAGAGCTATATAATGAAATAGAAAAATCAGTCGCTGCAGGATATATGCAGTCGAATCCTTATAAAGATAAAGGTTTCGTACCGGGTGAATATAATGAAGAGAATTATAATAAGATAGATCTTCATCGCCCTTATGTAGACGATATTATCCTCGTCTCAAAGGACGGGAAGCCGATGAAACGTGAAGCAGACTTGATTGACGTATGGTTTGATTCGGGCGCAATGCCGTATGCTCAGATTCATTATCCATTTGAAAATAAAGAATTGTTGGATAGTCATCAGGTATACCCGGCCGATTTTATAGCGGAAGGAGTAGACCAAACTCGCGGATGGTTCTTTACTTTACATGCCATTGCAACAATGGTATTCGATAGCGTCTCTTATAAGGCTGTTATTTCCAATGGATTAGTATTAGATAAAAATGGCAACAAGATGTCTAAACGTTTAGGTAATGCTGTTGACCCATTCTCTACTATTGAACAATATGGCTCTGATCCGTTACGCTGGTATATGATCACTAACTCTTCTCCATGGGACAACCTGAAGTTTGATGTTGATGGCATTGAAGAGGTACGCCGTAAATTCTTCGGAACGTTATACAATACTTATTCTTTCTTTGCCCTGTATGCCAATGTAGACGGTTTTGAATACAAAGAAGCCGATCTTCCGATGAATGAGCGTCCGGAAATTGACCGATGGATTCTATCCGTCTTGAATACATTAGTAAAAGAGGTAGATACTTGCTACAATGAATATGAACCGACTAAAGCCGGACGTTTAATTTCAGATTTTGTAAATGATAATCTGTCTAACTGGTATGTTCGCCTGAACCGTAAACGTTTCTGGGGTGGTGGATTCACTCAAGATAAGCTCTCTGCATATCAGACTCTGTATACATGTTTGGAGACTGTAGCCAAACTGATGGCACCTATCGCTCCATTCTATGCAGACCGCTTGTACAGTGATTTGATCGGAGTAACAGGTCGTGATAACGTTGTGTCTGTCCATCTTGCCAAATTCCCGGAATACAATGAGAAAATGGTTGATAAAGAACTGGAAGCACAAATGCAAATGGCACAAGATGTTACTTCCATGGTGCTGGCATTACGCCGTAAAGTAAACATTAAGGTTCGCCAGCCATTGCAGTGTATTATGATTCCCGTGGTAGATGAAGTTCAAAAAGCGCATATCGAAGCCGTGAAAGCATTAATCATGAGCGAAGTGAACGTAAAAGAGATCAAGTTTGTGGATGGTGCGGCAGGTGTTCTGGTGAAAAAAGTGAAGTGTGACTTCAAAAAACTAGGACCAAAATTTGGAAAACAAATGAAAGCTGTAGCAGCTGCTGTAGCAGAAATGTCACAAGAAGCTATTGCAGAACTTGAAAAGAATGGTAAGTTCACCTTTGATTTGGGCGGAGCAGAAGCTGTGATAGAATCGGCGGATGTGGAAATCTTCAGTGAAGATATTCCGGGATGGTTGGTTGCCAATGAAGGGAAACTGACTGTTGCACTTGAGGTTACCGTGACAGACGAACTCCGTCGTGAAGGAATTGCTCGTGAATTGGTAAATCGCATTCAAAATATCCGTAAATCAAGCGGTTTCGAGATTACAGACAAAATAAAATTAACATTATCTAAAAATCCGCAGACTGATGATGCGGTAAATGAATATAATAGTTATATTTGTAACCAAGTTTTGGGTACATCCCTTACTTTAGCAGATGAAGTAAAAGACGGAACAGAATTGAATTTCGACGACTTCTCTTTGTTTGTGAATGTAGTGAAAGAATAATTCTAATACTAATAATCTATAAACAGTAAAAGTTATGGCAGAAAAGACAAGATATTCGGATGCGGAACTGGAAGAATTCCGCGCCATCATTAATGAAAAACTGGAATTAGCACAACGTGACTATGAACAGTTAAAACTAAGTCTAATGGGACTGGACGGAAACGATACAGATGACACGTCTCCTACATATAAGGTTTTGGAAGAAGGAGCGAATACGTTGTCAAAAGAAGAAACCACACGTTTGGCACAACGCCAGTTGAAGTTTATTCAAGGCTTGCAAGCTGCTTTGGTACGTATCGAGAATAAGACGTATGGCATCTGCCGCGAAACTGGAAAGTTAATTCCTGCAGAGCGTCTGCGTGCTGTGCCTCATGCTACACTGAGCATCGAAGCAAAGAACAGTGGAAAGAAATAAATAGTAGGCTACGAGCTACCTGTTACAAGAAACAAGGGTTTCACACAACTATATTGTGTTCCTCTTTTTGATTGTCATTGGTAGCTCGTAACTTGTATAACTGATAGCTTAACAAAGATGAAAAAACTACTCACGAAAGGACAAATCGCTATACTCGTCATTTTTTCTGTCTTGATTATTGATCAGGTCATAAAGATTTGGATCAAAACTCACATGTATTGGCATGAAAGTATTCGCATTACGGATTGGTTTTATATCTATTTCACTGAAAATAATGGTATGGCGTTTGGAATGGAGCTTTTTGGGAAACTCTTTTTAACTACATTCCGAATCGTTGCAGTAGGATTAATAGGATGGTATCTATACAAAATTGTAAAAAGAGGATTAAAGACCGGATATATTATCTGTGTATCATTAATTCTAACCGGTGCATTGGGTAATATCATCGACAGTGTATTCTATGGAGTCATCTTCAACGAAAGTACACATTCACAAATAGCCAGTTTCATGCCTGATGGCGGCGGTTATTCTACTTGGTTCTATGGTAAAGTTGTCGATATGTTCTATTTCCCGATCATTGATACCAACTGGCCGACATGGATGCCTTTTGTCGGAGGAGAACATTTTATTTTCTTCAGTCCGATCTTTAATTTTGCAGATGCCGCCATTAGTTGCGGAATTATTGCCTTATTACTATTCTACAGCAAATACCTGAATGATTCATATCATCATTCTGTGACTAAAAAGTAAAAACAGGTAATGAAAAAGTTTTTCCGATTTCAATTATGTTGTATTTGTCTTTTGGTACTGATTGTATCTGCTTGTAAGGTGAAAAGGCCGGACAGCGTTATATCAGAATCGGAGATGGAAAATTTATTATACGATTATCACATTGCCAAAGCGATGGGAGAGAACATGCCCGGTGGTGAGAACTATAAAAGGCATTGTACGTCGAAGCAGTATTCAAAAGTATGGTACAACAGAAGAAGTTTTCGACTCATCAATGGTATGGTATACCCGAAATACAAAAATATTATCGGAAATCTATGAGAAAGTGAACAAAAGACTGAAAGCGCAGCAAAATGCCATCAACCATCTGATTGCATTACGTGACAATAAACCTAAGATGTCTGCTCCGGGTGACAGCATCGATGTTTGGGCATGGCAGCGAATTGCTCAATTAACAGAGGCTCCATTAAACAATAAATTTACGTTCACTCTACCTTCTGATACGAACTTCAAAAAACGCGATGTGTTGCTTTGGAAAATGCAATATAACTTCCTGAGTGAAATTCCTGATTCAACAATGACTCCAATAATGGCTATGCAGATTGTTTATGAAAACGACACAGTGACCCATAGTTGTGTGAAGCACATTTTTAAATCTGGCATTCAAAATATTCGTCTCCAATCGGATACAATGAATATCAAGGAGATAAAAGGATTTATCTTTTGTCCGCTATCTGAGGAATCAATAACACTTCTGGTCAGTGATATTTCATTGACCCGTTATCATGCAAATGATTCAATAACACAGATAGGTAGAGATTCTCTAAAAACTGATTCAATAAAAGAAAAAAGTAATGACGATTCTATTCAGAAGAAAACTCCCAAAGACACTATTCAAGCATCATCACCCCATCAACGTACGAATCCGAACGATCTGAATCGTCCTAATAATGATGTCCGGCCTATTAAACCGGAACAACGTGAAAAAGAGATGCAGATAGAAAAAGAGAAACAGCAATTGGAAAGACAACAAAGGACCAATCCAAGGAGGCCATTACGTCGTCAGAATAATTAAAAGAGAATATGAAGCGTTTTGCTGCACATTATTTATTTGTTCCGGGAAGTGGATTTCTAAAGCAATATGCGATAGAAATAGAAGGAGGATATATTTGTCATATCTTTCCTTTCAGCGAAGAAATAGAGTCTGTAGAATGGTTTCCGGGTGTCATACTACTGACTCCACAAGAAGAATCAGATATAAATACTTTGTTTAACTTTATTAATATAGAAAAACAAAGTATTTATATTCCGAAAGTTACCATAAATATGAAATGGCGGGCTTATTTATTATATCCTTTCAATTTTGTTACAATGCAGCCTGTCGCCGAAACTCTGCACAGACAATTGCAGTAGCAATAGCAACATTTAGTGATTCTGAAGTCTCTCGTTCTGCAGGATAGTTAGGGATATATAACTTACGGTTTACCAGTTTCTCTATCTCAGGGCTGATACCATTTCCTTCGTTGCCCATTATTATAATTCCATTCTTCGACAAAGGTTGTTCATACATATTTTCTCCATCTAAAAGAGTACCATATACAGGTACATTCCCTAACGAATGCATCAAGTCCGGTAAAGCTGTATAATACACTTTTTACTCTGGCAATTCCTCCCATAGTGGCTTGTATTGTCTTGGGATTGAACACATCAACTGTGTTGGGCGAACAAAAAATGTGCTCAATTCCGAACCAATCGGCAAGACGAATGATCGTACCAAGATTTCCAGGATCTTGTATATCGTCCAAAGCCAAACACAAAGAATTGCGGATAGCTTCCATATCGATTTCATATTCAGGTTGTTCAAACAATGCTAATACCTGTTGTGGTGTCTTCAACAGACTGGTACGGGAAAGCTCCTCTGAAGTTACTTCAATGACTTCTGCTGCTTGAACTGCAGGATGTTCCTCAAGCCAATCAGATGTTGCTATCAATAGTTTACAAGGGAAATATCCTAATACATCACCAACAAGCTTCGGACCTTCTGCTAAAAAAACTTTTTCCTCTTTCCTGATTTTCTTTAATTCCAGCGAACGAATATATTTTATTCTATTTTTACTTAATATGCTCATCTAAATCTCATTTTATGGCAAAGCTATAAAGATATTCTTAATTAGCTATCATATTTACCTTCCTTTTATGGATTAATTTCATTCCCATTAACAATATTTATATTGATAAAATCGTATAATCTACTTAATTTTAGTAGGTTTGTTATAGGATATTATATTGATATACAAAGTAGAGAATCCTTCTATGAATATGTAAAATATAATGAAAGAAAAGAATTATAATTTACTTTTTTTAGAAAAAGTTCCTCCTCTATTAAATATAGAGAAACTTTAAACAATAGGTATATATCAGAATCCTTGGAATATATTGAACGGCTGCAGCAAATTTAAATATTCACTCAAGTATTACCTTTAAAAACTAATTGAAATGTTGAACGAAAAAAGAACCCAAAGAATTATGAAAAGTAAATTCCTGATATTTTTGTCGGCAGTAGCCATGCTGTTATTATTTAGCAATTGTGGAAGCAAAACAACAAGTAATGATCAGGCCACTACCGAAGTGAAAGACACTGTCGCTTCAAAAGAAGAAGCTGTACCGGATAGTGTATCTATCTTGGGAGACCAGGTATATGATATAGTGAACACAGCTCCCGAATTTCCGGGAGGAATGAAAGCGTGTCTCGAGTTTCTCTACAAGAATATTACTTATCCGGCACAAGCTATTGAAAGTAAGCAGGAAGGTCAGGTTGTGATACAGTTTGTTGTTACCAAAAATGGTAAAATTATTGATCCGAAAGTTGTGAAAAGTGTATCTCCATCACTTGACGCAGAGGCCATACGGATCATAAATTTAATGCCTGACTGGACTCCGGGAAAACAAAAAAATGGTCAGGAAGTGAATTCACGGTTTACACTTCCAGTCCGTTTTACACTTAAATGATATAATCATCTATAAAAATGCCGGAAGATGCTTTTCAGCTCTTCCGGCATTTTTATTTCCCAAAACGAAAAATATGGTTTATATTTGTATCTTGTTTGGCATAATCTATTAAAAACCGTATATGAAGAAAGGGATTCTTTACACGATTCTTCTTTATCTTGCTTTGTCACTGGCTTCGTGCTCTGCCACTAAGTTTGTACCGGATGGCTCTTATCTATTGGATGAGGTAAAAATACATACTGACAACAAAGAAATAAAACCTTCGGACATGCGACTTTATGTTCGCCAGAATCCTAATTCTAAATGGTTCAGTACCATCAAAACCCAGCTATATGTATATAATTGGTCCGGACGGGATTCTACAAAATGGTTCAATCGATTCCTGCGTAAAATAGGAGATGCTCCGGTAATATACAATGAATCCGACGCTATACGCTCGCAAGAAGAAATTGCTAAAGCAGTGCAAAATTTAGGATATATGGGAGCTAGCGTAAAAAGAACTACAAAAACGAAAAGAAAAAGCTAAAATTATTTTATGAAATCACTTCAGGCAAACCTTATATTGTACGTACACTGAAATATGATATTTCTGATAAGAAAATAGCAGAATATCTTCGGAATGATTCTACCCAATCAATGTTAAGAGAAGGAATGCTTTTCGATGTAAATGTACTCGATGCGGAACGACAGCGCATTACAGACTATCTATTATGTAACGGTTATTATAAATTTAATAAGGATTACATTACTTATACAGCTGACACTGCCCGCAATACCCATCAGGTGGATCTCACTTTACACTTATTACCTTATAAAACTTATGTCGGAGATACTCCTAAAGAGCATTTTCAGTATAAGATTAACAAAATCAATTTCATTACCGATTATGATGTTCTGCAATCGTCAGCTTTGAGTAGCATTGAGATCAACGATTCCTTGCATTATAACGGATTTCCGATCTACTATAAAGACAAGCTATATTTACGTCCCAAAGTGTTAGTGGATAACCTGAGATTTGCATCCGGAGATTTATATGACGAACGTAATGTACAGAAGACTTATACTTACTTTGGGCGACTATCGGCGCTCAAATATACTAATATTCGTTTTTTCGAAACTCAAAATGGTGATAGCACCCAATTAAATTGTTATGTCATGCTAACTAAAAGCAAGCATAAATCTATCTCTTTTGAACTGGAAGGCACTAATTCTGCAGGAGATTTGGGAGCTGCCGCATCTGTTTCTTTTCAACATAGAAATTTATTCCGCGGCTCGGAAACCTTCATGGTAAAGTTTCGTGGAGCATACGAGGCTATTTCGGGATTACAACCGGGTTATAAAAACCATAACTATACTGAATACGGAGTCGAAACAAGCATTAATTTCCCCAATTTCTTGTTTCCTTTTCTCACGTCTGACTTTAAACGACGAATAAAAGCAACTACAGAATTCGGCTTGCAATATAATTATCAATTACGTCCGGAGTTCTCACGTACCATTGCCTCGGCTTCTTGGAGCTATAAATGGATGCAAAAACAGAAAATACAGCATCGCATCGATTTGTTGGATATCAGTTATCTCTATCTGCCTTGGATTTCGTCTCAATTCCAGGAAGATTATATTAATAAGGATAAAGATAATTATATTCTCAAATATAATTATGAAAATCGTTTGATTGTACGTATGGGATACAATTATAGCTATAATAGTGCGGGTGGAGCTCTTGTCAATAATACAATTACAACTAATTCTTATTCTATACGGGCTGGCTTCGAATCAGCAGGTAATATTCTTTACGGAATTTCGAAAATGATTAATATGAGAAAAAATAAGATGGCGAATATGCTATTTTAGGTATACCATATGCACAATATTTAAAAGGAGATTTTGATTTTGCCAAAAATATTATTATTGACCATCGTAATTCTCTTGCATTTCATGCCGGAATAGGAATCGCTGTTCCTTATGGAAATGCCAAAGTAGTTCCTTTTGAAAAAGATATTTTTCAGGAGGAGCAAACAGTGTTAGAGGATGGTCCGTACGCAATTTAGGACCGGGATCCTTTGCCGGAGATGGGAATTTCATGAATCAATCCGGAGATATTAAACTGGATGCAAGTATCGAATACCGTACTCGTCTATTCTGGAAGTTTCGTGGAGCAGCATTTATCGATGCAGGAAATATATGGACTATTCGCGAATATGAAAATCAGCCGGGTGGTGTTTTTGAATTTGATAAGTTTATAAGACAGATTGCCGTTGCTTATGGATTAGGGCTCAGACTTGACTTAGACTTTTTGTACTTCGCTTTGATGGGGGATG
>ENA-OQIF01000442-OQIF01000442.1-human-gut-metagenome-genome-assembly--contig:-NODE-442-length-16139-cov-2.168936_pt1 | contig 16139 bp, 15 predicted proteins | sample MGYA00242574_ERZ504738 | MGnify/ENA primary metagenome ERZ504738 (study PRJEB26092, sample SAMD00036437) | human gut metagenome | host: Homo sapiens | study: EMG produced TPA metagenomics assembly of...
CGGCGTTGTTGTTCATATCCTCCTCGCCGGCGATGATGATGTACGGCACTTTCGATTTGGAGGCGTTGCGGATCTTCTTGCCGAAACGATCATCGGAATTGTCGGTCTCGACGCGCACAAGGTCCTCTTCGAGCGAATTCATGAACTTGTCGAGATGCGGGGCGAATTCGTCCGCCACCGGCACACCGAGAGCCTGCACGGGAGCCAGCCACGCCGGGAAGGCGCCGGCATAGTGCTCGAGCAGAATCGCGAAGAAACGCTCGATGGAACCGAACAACGCACGATGGATCATTACGGGGCGCTGGTGCGATCCATCCGGAGCGATGTACTCCAACTGGAAACGCTCCGGCAGATTGAAGTCGAGCTGAATCGTGGAGACCTGCCAAGTGCGTCCGATTGCGTCGCGGGCCTGCACCGAGATCTTCGGACCATAGAATGCGGCGCCACCCGGATCCGCCACGAGTTCGAGACCGGATTCCTCGGCCACCTCGGCGAGGGTGTTGGTCGCCTCCTCCCAGATCTCGTCGGAGCCGACGAACTTGTGCTCGTCCTTCGTGGAAAGCTCCAAGTAGAAATCGTTGAGACCATAGTCCTTGAGCACTTTGAGCACGAAGTTGAGCAGGTTCTTGAGCTCGTCCTTCATCTGCTCGCGGGTGCAGTAGATGTGGGAATCATCCTGAGTCAGACCGCGCACGCGGGTCAGTCCGTGAACCACGCCGGACTTCTCGTAGCGGTAGACGGTGCCGAACTCGAAGAGGCGCAACGGCAGTTCTCGGTAGGAACGCTGGCGTGACTTGAAGATGAGGTTGTGCATCGGGCAGTTCATCGGCTTGAGGTAATAGTCGAAGCCCTGCTTGACGATGTTGCCGTTCTCGTCCTTTTCCTCATCCAGATGCATCGGCGGATACATGCCGTCCTTGTACCACTGCAGGTGTCCGGACGTCTCATACAGGCCGCCCTTGGTGATGTGCGGAGTCTGCACGAAGCTGTAGTGATTCTTGCGGTGCATCTCGCGGGAGTAGTCCTCCATCGCGTTGATAATCGCGGCGCCCTTTGGATGGAACACGGCAAGACCCGGGCCGATCTCGTCAGGGAACGAGAACAGGTCCATTTCCTGACCGAGTTTGCGGTGGTCGCGTTTGGCGGCCTCCTCCATGCGGGTCTGGTAGGCCTTGAGCTCGTCCTTGGTGGGGAACGCCACGCCGTAGATGCGCTGGAGCATGGGGTTCGCCTCCGAACCCTTCCAATACGCGGCGGCGGCGCGCTCCAGCTTGAATGCCTTGATATAGCGGGTGTTCGGCAGGTGCGGTCCACGGCAGAGATCCGACCACACCACATTGCCCTCACGGTCGAGATTGTCGTACATACTCAGCTCCTTATGGCTGATGTCTACGGCCGCCTCGGTCTCGAGCGCATCTTCCTTGTCTTTGATGAGCTCGATCTTGTACGGCTCATCAGCCTCTTCGCGCAAGGGCCTCCTCTTCGGCTCACCACTCGGCGCTGGAAGCGCTGCGCCGACTTGATGATGCGTTGCATGTGCTTTTCGATGGTCTTCAGGTCATCCGGCGTGAATGGATCCTTCACGTCGAAGTCGTAGTAGAAACCGTTCTCGATCACCGGGCCAATGCCGAGCTTGGCATCCGGGCGTACCTCCTGCACGGCCTGTGCCATGACATGGGTGGCCGAATGGCGCATGATGCCTGTGCCATCCGGCGAGTCGAGGGTCACGGATTCGACGTTGTCGCCATCGTGCAGAGGCGTGTAGAGGTCTCGCAACTCGCCATTGAGACGCACTGCGATGATGTTCTTGTCGTCTGCGAACAGTTCGACGCCGGTCTGGCTTGCTTCCACCTCCTTCGCCTCGCCGTTGACTGTGATGGAGATGTGTGCTTCTGCCATGAGGTGTCCTTTGCTATCTGGGTCCGCGGTACAAGGTGCAGACCTGGACTATGTAGTGTTACGACATAAAACTTAGGGTTCAGTTCAGACAAAGTGGCTCCCCTGTCTCACACCTGACAGGCTTCGGCGAACCAATGTGAGCAGATGGCAGCGCGATTCGGACGTGCCGTCATCTGCTCGAGGCGGATTGCCTTCCCGGTCGGTATCCAGACCCATTCACTGTTTTTCCGCAGACTTCGTCGAGGAACCAACGCTCGTGACTCACCACGATCCCGCGTGTAGTGCTCATCGACATGATTCGTGGGCTCGTCGAGTACCAGTACATCGGGACGGGAGTATAGCGCACAGGCGATCTGCAGACCGTTTGCGCTCGCCGCCACTGAGGGGGTCATACCGGTAACCCCAATCGTCGCCGATGCCGAGTGCGTCGCGCAAGGCAATGGATTCGGCGAACCAGTCATCGCGGAACTCTGCGAGTCCCTCAGGTTCCGAAACGCATTCCTGTTTGCAGTACGCGCAGATGAGCGTCCGCGGACTCGGCTGTACTTCGCCCCGCGTAGGTGTGCGCCGTCCGCAGATCAGTTGCGCGAGCGTGGTCTTGCCGAGACCGTTGTCTGCGAGCAACGCGGTCCAACCGTGTGACAATGACGCGTTGAAATGATCGAACAGCGGTTCGCTGGAATCTGTGTATTGATATGAGATGTCGTGAAGCACCAGATTGCCTACCATGTCAGCTCCTTGCCGATATGGCGTACTGCATATGTGTGAAACAGCGAGTAAGACCTGAATGCGAATGGGAATCACTGTGCACAGTGGACACGGCAGCACGCGTAACGCGTCTGGTTTGCTGGGTTACTCACTGTGTCCAGATGCGCAAGTGCTTGCCGACCTCCGTTGAGCATTCTCTTGGCATGTGGGAGAATGTGCTTGAAAATAGAAGAGAGCGGACAACGGGACTCGAACCCGCGGTCTCGACCTTGGCAAGGTCGCGCTTTACCAACTAAGCTATGTCCGCATGTGCTTGAAGCACGAGTTATTAATTTACTATAATTTTCCGATTGCGCAACTTCGGCGTGTCGTGTATGTTCAGATAGCGCACGACACCGGTGGAAAGGAACTGAACATGAGTGAGATTTCCATTGCCGAAAACACGCAGCTGCAGACAATACGCGATCTGAGCATCGCCACCTTCAGGCAGACGTTCGCCGGTACCAATACCGAAGAGGATATGCGCGACTATATCGCCCATGGGCTCTCCCCCGAGGTGTTGGGCAAGGAGCTGGCAGACCCGCTGCAGACGTTTTTCGTCGCAACGGTGGATGGTGTGCCGGCAGGGTATATGAAGGTCAATCTCGGCACGGCGCAAACGGAGCGTATGCCGGACGACCATGCCGAAGTCCAGAGACTCTACGTGCTTGCGGATTTCAAACGTCACGGTTTGGGAACCAGGTTCATGCGTACGGCAGAGCAGTTCGCGTCGGCACATGGCAAGCAAACGCTGTGGCTCGGCGTATGGGAGCATACGAACCGGCCAAGGCGTTCTATCGTAGAATGGGATTCGTCGAAACCGGTGCACATACTTTCGTGCTTGGATCGGATGCGCAGACCGACCTGATTATGAAACATGCATTGACCGCTTGCTGATCACATCTTTCGCCCTGTTCCCCGATGCCCGCTGGTGTGGCACGGTCATCGATAGAGGTATTTCCCTTCATCCATGTTGCGGGCAATGTCCTGCAATTCGGAGGCGAGACGCCTGTCTTCCTCCGATCCGTCGCGCAAGCGGTGCGCCTTGCGGTCTAGGCGGTACTCATTGGCGAAATACACGGATATCGCGAGGATGACGATTGCCGCGATGATCCAGACCATTATTTCCTTTCGATGGGCGTATTGTGTGCTTCGTATTCATGGTGCAATCAGGTATACGCCATGATCAGTATGAATGGGGTCGCATAGCAGAGCAGAATGAAAACCGCTCTGGAGAGCAGCCCTCTGAGGGTCACCGGACGCGGAACGAGCCTGTTCCTGCTTGTGAGGTACCCATACGTTTCGGAGACGACCGCGTATATGATCAGCATGAGGATCAGGAACACGGTATCGACCCACCTGCGCTCACCCCATACCAGGGCGCCTGCGGCAATCAGATAGATGAACGTCATGACGGCCGTGCACCAATGAAAACTGACGAAGTGCCGACCGAGTCGGTAAACCGGCCTCGAGGTGGCCTGCCATATCTTGCGAGCCAACGCGAAAGCTCTGTTTGCTTGCCGTTCATTCATGACTCTTCCCTTCGTCCCTCATATCAGGTGCGCCCTCTTTCGCCTGCCCATCTGGTTGCCGCCGTACATTATGCAGATGCCTGCACAGCACTATGACTGCGGTAATCACCGCAGTCCAAAAGGCCATTGCACTGATGAAAAGCGCTGTCATGCACATTCCCCCTGCCATGGTCTGCATACGAGGGCAAGCACCATCGCAATGGCATACGCTTCCTCATGCGTGATGGATATTGTTGCATCATTCCTCGGCTAGCGATACAACCGGGAATGAGAAGCACCCCTACCCAGCCACTTAATATACAGTTCGACCCGTGCCCGATACAATGAGCAGTGCCTGAATAGTGGTTTATAAGTCGTATTCTGTCTCTGGGCGTTTCATTCCCCTTCTCGGTATTGGGGACGGTCTAGTATTCTTGGACTCCGTCGTCGTTGTCTTGATTAAGCCATGAGACCCAATCCTTGCCAGGGCCGACCGATATTTATTCATGCGTCTCAGCTGCCGCCCCAGGCGCACAACACGCTTAGTTCTATACGCCCGGCATGTCGACCCTGATGCCAACGGACAAGCCGAAACAAAAAGCCTCGTGGACAACAGTCCACGAGGCCTCAGGTGGGTGATGTAGGAATCGAACCTACGACCCCTTCCGTGTGAAGGAAGTGCGCTAGCCGCTGCGCCAATCACCCGTATTCAGTTATTGTATCCGATGGCTCGGATCGTGGGCGATACAAGATTCGAACTTGTGACCCCTTCCGTGTCAGGGAAGTGCGCTACCTCTGCGCCAACCGCCCGGTTGGTCCCGGGCATCTTTCGATGCCGTCGAGGTGGGTACGAGAGTCGAACTCGTCTATACGGCTTTGCAGGCCGCTGCCTAACCGCTTGGCTAACCCACCGTAAGGTTCGTTAAACTCATCGGACCTTAGAGCGGACAACGGGACTCGAACCCGCGGTCTCGACCTTGGCAAGGTCGCGCTTTACCAACTAAGCTATGTCCGCATGTGTTTCTGGCGTTGTTTCCTCTGCCTGAGCACGAGTCACTACTATATCGAACTCCTGGAAGTTTGCAAGTTCGGCGTGTCGTAATCGTTGGATCATCTCTCCGTATAGGATTGCAGTAGAGAGATACACAACAGTGACCGCGCGTTTTGCTCACGGTTCCTCCACATTGCTTCACTGTGGGATTACCTTCACAAAATGCAGCTTTTCAAGGGATGCAGTGGTGTCCATGAATGAGCGAGGAACCAGAGTCAAATACGTCATGGTCGCGGCCTTCGATGGCTGGAATGACGCATGCCAGAGTGCCACCGATGTGATTCGGCATCTGGTCTCCCGTTATAGGTCTTTGGAGATTGGCCACATCAACAAAGACGGATACTACGATTACCAATCCGCCCGTCCAATGCAGTGCACCATTCAGGGTTCACGTTGCATCCTATGGCCGCAGACCGTTTTCTATGACATCGCAGTGAGCGACTCGCTTCATATTCTTGCGCAATTGGGGCCGGAGCCGAACTACCAGTGGCTTGAATACTGCCGCGGTAGCCTGCGTTTCGCCGAACAGTATGACGTCGAATGCATCGTCACGCTGGGATCCATGCTGGCGGAGTGCCCACACACGCGCCCGTTGCCCATAGATATCTCGAACAACGGCAAGCCGCTGGATCCTGATTATGAATACAATGGGCCCATCGGAATCACGCATGCGCTTGACATGATGGCCATCGAACAGGGATTCAACACCACATCCCTGTGGGTTTCCATCCCCCGCTATCTCGGGTCCGCTGATCCATGCCCACAGGCAACCCTGACACTGTTGCGGGAGCTCGGCGAGATCTTGGGGCTCGATCTTCCGGCGGGCACCATAGAGAACAAAGCGAAACAATTGGCGTTCCCGGTGCGATGTCACCGTGCGTAACAACGTTGATTTCGAGCATTTCGTGAGTCAGCTGGAACGTGATTACGATCTGCATCAGCATGCCAAGGAACTTTCGTCGGCGGGGACGCCGATGGCTGAGCAGCTGGTGCAGGAGGCCGAGGCATTCCTACGGGATCAGGATTGAGAGCCAGTTCTCCCTAGCGCCATAGGCCTCCTGCCTTGGATATGAGAATACCTCCCGAATCGGGAGGTATTCTCATATCCAAGGCAGGACATATCAGGCATTACCGGAGACCGGAATGCCCTCCAGCGGCGAGAGCACGCCGCACAACAGCAAGATAGCCACGATGATGGCCAGGGCGATGCGATAGATGGCAAAGGCCTTGTAGGAATAGGTGGATACGAATTTGAGGAATCCGATGATCACGATGTAACCGACCACAAACGCCACGACGGTGGCGGCGATGGTGGCGCCCCATCCTGGGAACATCGCGTCGGCATTGACGTCTTTGATCGCCTTGACAGCTTCGAGAATGCCTGCGCCGAACACGGCGGGGATGGCCATGAGGAATGCGGCGCGCACTGCCGCCTCGCGTTTGTACCCCATTGCTCGTCCGAAGGTGATGGTGCCACCGGAGCGTGATACGCCCGGAATAAGCGCGAGCATCTGGCCGATGCCAAACCAGATCGCATCCTTCGTGTTCATGTCGTCGAGTGTCTTGACCTGGCGGGCGCGGTCGTCGACAATCCACAGGATCACGCCGAATATGAACAGCATGGCCACCGTGATCCATAGATTGCGCAGCGTCGTCTCAATGGCATGCTGGAACAGTACGCCCGCGATGAGAATCGGAATGGTGGCGATGATGATGTACCAGCCCAGACGAGCGTCCTTGTTATGCGCTCCGAAACGAGAGGCCCTGTCCTTCCCCTCCTTGCCGGCGAGGCATAGGCACCAGGACTTCAGGATGTTCCAGATGTCGCGGCGGAAATACAGCAGCACTGCCAATTCGGTTCCGATCTGGATGATGGCGGTGAACGCGGCACCTGGGTCTCCGCCGAGCATGAGATCGCCGACGATGCGGACATGGGCGCTGGAGGATACCGGCAGGTATTCGGTGAGTGCCTGCACCAGTCCGAGGAATATGGCCTGGAAGAAATTCATAAATCCTCTTTACGAATGATTTCATGGTTATTGCAGTTTCACTGTACCGTGTGCCCTTCCTCTTCCACCGAAGGAGGCGATAGTCGCACAGGTCATCGAGCGGCATTCCGTGCCGTTTCGCGACATCGAATTGCGTACAATGAACACCGGAATATACAGGCGAAAGGACTGAGATGGGTGCAGAATACCGTAAGAGTCGCAGGAATGCGCCACGGGGCTTCTTCGAATGCGAGGGCAAGGGTCTCGAGTGGCTTGGCGAGGCGCAGGCGCAGGGTGGCCCGCGTGTGGTGAAGGTGTATGGCTGGGGTGACGATTACCTTGACATCGAGCGGGTGACCCCCGCGATGCCGACTGGGAAAGCAGCCTTCGAATTCGGTGCCGCACTTGCGCATATGCATGATGCGGGCGCGCCGTATTTTGGATCGGCTCCGAAGGGATATGACGGCACCTGTTATTTCGGACCCCTGCAGGATCCTGTGCCAATGGACACCGGTGAGTGGCGTGATCCGGCAACATATTTGGCCGAAGGCCGTCTGCGTCCGATGGTTCAGATGGGAATCGAACGCGGGTCGTTGCGTGATGCCGACATGGATCTCACCAACGAGGTCATCGATGCGCTTCCGGAACTGCTCGGCAGGGCCGGCGAAGATAGACCCGCTCGTGTGCATGGCGACTTGTGGAGCGGCAATGTGATGTGGACGGCAGACACCGGCGAGACGCAGGCCGTGCTCATTGATCCGGCGGCCCATGGCGGACACCGGGAGGAGGATCTCGCCATGCTCCATCTGTTCGGCATTGAGTTATCTGACGGAGATCACCGATGGCTACATGTCGGTGCATCCGCTGAAGGCGGTTGGCAGGAGCGCATCACGATATGGCAGGCTCTACCCCATTGCGGGCCACTGCGTGTTCTTCGGCGGCGGTTATGTGAGCGAGTATCGGCAGATGTGTCGTTCGCTGCTGCGGTGAATAGCTGTCGGCGGCAGTGAATGTGATCTATGCGAGGGGTCGGTGCGACATCCAGTTGGATGTCGCACCGACCCCTCGCATAGATCACATAAATCAGTTGCGTCGCCAGATGCTAAGTGATTTCAGCCTAAGGCGTCTTTGATCTTGCTGAAGAAGCCCCTCTTCTGCGGCGTTGCGGGCTGCGAGGACTGCCGCACCGGTTTTTCGTCCTTCTGCTGTTGGGCGAACTGCTCCATGAGACTGCGCTCGGAGTCGCTGAGCTTCGTGGGAATCTGCACGTTGATGTGCACAATCAGATTGCCACGTTGATCCTTATCGTTGAGCTTTGTCATGCCCAGGTTTTTGATCTCCACGGTCTGTTCCGGCTGCGTCCCCGCGGGGATGTCGAGTTGCTGCTTGCCGTCGAATGAATCGATCTCCATTGCATGCCCCAGCACGGCCCATGTCATGGGAACGCGAATCCAGCAGTGTAGGTCATCACCCTGCCGCGTAAACCTTTCGTCCTTGCGCACCGTGATGTCCACGTAGAGATCGCCGGGCTGCCCGTTGCATTCGCCAGCTTCTCCCTGACCCGGCACGCGAAGGCGGGAATCGTTCTGCACGCCACCCGGCACAGGGATCACTACGTCACGCTCGGTGCGCACACGACCGCTTCCCTGACATTGGGTGCAGGGGTGTTGGAAGATGTTGCCGTGACCTTGGCAGGTTTCGCAGGGCACCGAGGTCATCATCTGGCCGAGCAGTGTGCGCACCACCTTCTGTGTGTAGCCGGACCCATGGCATGTGGGGCATGTGATGGGAGGCTCCTCGTGCTCGGATCCGGTGCCTTCGCAGTTCTGGCAGGTGCCGTAGGTCGAAAACTTCAGGTGTTGTTCCGCGCCGAACACGGCGGTCCGCAAATCTATGGTGAGCTCTTCGAGCTGATCGCGGCCAGGCTGGCTACGTGGTATCGGACCGTTGCCGGTACCTCCACCGAAGGCGTCGAAGAACTGGCCGAACACGTCGCCCATGTCGAATCCGCCGAAGGGCTGGCCGCCACCGTATCCCGCTCCGCCTCGGGGATCGTTCGGATCGACGCCCATGTCGAACATACGCCGCTTCTCCGGGTCGGAAAGCACTTCGTACGCGGTGTTGACCTCCTTGAATTTCTCCTCGAACTGCGGACCCGCGAGATCGGGATGGTATTTACGGCTCATCTTGCGGTATGCGCGCTTGATCTCCTCTTCCGTCGCATCGCGCTCGACACCTAGGACACTGTAATAATCTGCCACGGCCACTCTTTCTGTTGTGCTGGGACGTATTCTTATGACTGTATATTGCTACTCGAAAGGTTCGGCTGTTATTCCTGCCATCCATTATGGCCAACGCGCAGGAACTCGGTCAGATACCGCGATACGGCATGGACGGCGGCCATGGTCACCGCATAGTTCATGTGGGTCGGCCAATGGATCCGATTACGGCGATCGGCATGGTTGGCTTGGTGCCTGTGTCGTATTCCTCATGCTCGACATTTGCGCTCGGGGTGGAGCTCTGCCCATAGCCGCTGCTCACCACGGAGGCATGCAGCAGACCTGGCGTGTGTGTCTCCGAGCCGATGGCCACGCCGACACCCTCCTGGCCAGGCTGCCCCGTCAGATCGTACATCAGGCGCATCAACACCACCTGTTCCTCCAAAGCATCGAAGAGCGGTGCAAGGCTGGCAGCATCGATATGCTGATGTGTCAGGCTTGCGGCACCTGAGGTGAACAACTCGTTTGGACGCTCCTCATTCTCCATGTCGGAGAACACCGCCGCGATGGCATCGCGGAGCTGGGGGGTGAATCCCCCCTCGGAGTCGGTTGGCAGCGTGCGAATGCTCTGCGCGCATTGGCGGAACGTGAGCAGGCGGCAATGGGTATTGATCGTTTCGCATATGCACTGCGTCTGCTCGGTATTCGGCAACGTGTCCGTCGAGACCAACCTCTGCACCACGCGGCCCGTCTCGGTTATCGTCACCAGCAGGAGCGTATGCGCGGCGAGGGGCAGCAGTTCCACGTGCCTCATAAGGGACCGGGACAACGACGGCGCCGACACCATTGCATATTGACCGGTGATGGTGGAGAGAATGCGTGCGGCGCGCTGCAATGTGTCCTGCAGGCTCGCCGAACCGCTCAGGGCACTGCTGATTGATTCCCGTTGCTCTGCGGTGAGCGGTATCGGTGTGCTCAGCGAATTGACGAAGTACCGGTATCCTTTTTCGGTCGGGATGCGTCCCGCCGAGGTATGGGGCTGGGTGAGATAGCCTTCATCCTCCAGCGCGGCCATGTCGTTGCGGATTGTGGCAGGGCTCACTCCCAAATGGTGCTTGGCCGCCAGCGCACCGGATCCGATGGGTTCCTGCTGCCGTATATAGTCCTCTACAACGGCCCGCAGAATCTGCATGCGACGTGTCGAACTCATATATACCCCTTATTACGCTTTCGAGAAACATTGTATTAGCACTCTGCATACAGGAGTGCTAATTCCGGCTCACAGAGAAAGCGGATAACACGCCAAAGGCGCGGAATCTCGTCGGTTATTGCGGTTAGTATGTAAGTGCAATGTGAAGAGCGCCGGCGTTGTTGGACAAGCCGGCGGCCCCGGCGCTCGAAATATTGGAAGGAAAGTAGATCACTTATGACCGATAACACCTGGTCTGAATTGGATGAGCGCGCCATCAAGATGGCGAAGGCCCTCTCCGCCGATGCAGTGCAGAAGGCGGGCCACGGTCATCCGGGCTCCCCGATTTCGTTGGCTCCAATCGCCTACACGCTTTATCAGCGTTTCATCAAGCACGATCCGAACGACCCGAACTGGGCCGGTCGCGATCGTTTCATTCTTTCTGGCGGTCATGCATCGCTTACCCAGTATGTGCAGCTGTACTTCTCCGGTTATGGCCTGACGCTGGATGACCTCAAGTACTTCCGTGGCGGCGCGGATACCCGCACTCCGGGCCATCCTGAGTACGGCCTGACCCCCGGTATCGAAATGACCACCGGCCCACTGGGTCAGGGTGTCGCATCCGCCGTCGGTTTCGCATATGGCCAGCGTTACGAGCGCGGCCTGCTCGATCCGGATGCTCCGGAGGGCAAGTCCCCGTTCGACCACAAGGTGTGGGTCATCTGCGGTGAAGGCGACATCGAGGAAGGCGTCTCCGGCGAAGCCTCCTCGCTTGCCGGCAATGAGCAGCTCGGCAACCTGTTCGTCTTCTTCGACGCCAACCACATCCAGATCGAAGGCGAGACCAAGATCGCCCTCGACGAGAACGTGATCGAGCGTTACAAGGCCTACGGCTGGTACACCGATGAATTCAGCTTCATCCAGCCCGACGGTTCCTACAAGGAAGACATCGAAGGCCTGTCCAAGGTCATCGAGAAGGCCGAGCAGGTCACCGATCGTCCGCACTTCATCAAGGTCGACACGCTCATCGCATGGCCGACTCCGGGCAAGACCAACGATCCTTCGTCCCATGGCTCCGCTCTGGGCGACGAGGCCGTCGCGGGTCTCAAGAAGGCCCTCGGCCTCGATCCGACGAAGACCTTCGAGGTGGACGAAGAAGCACTGGCCCACGCCCGCAAGGTCGCAGAGCGCGGCCTTGAGGCACACAAGGAATGGGATGATGCCTTCGAGAAGTGGGCTGATGCCAACCCGGACAAGGCTGCTCTCTACAACCGCATCAAGAACGGTGAGCTGCCTGAGGAATTCGACAAGGCCATTGACGATCTCGAAGCCGGCTTCGAGGCCGGATCCAAGGTCGCAACCCGCAAGGCCTCCGGCGCTGTGATCAATGCCATCGCGCCGATCATGCCTGAGCTGTGGGGTGGCTCCGCCGATCTGGGTGGTTCCAACAACACCAACATCAAGGGCGCCGCGTCCTTCGCTCCGGCGGAAGATGCCACCACCCAGTGGCCGGATTGCTCCCCGTATGGCCGTCAGCTGCACTTCGGTGTGCGCGAATTCGCCATGGGCTGCATCACCAACGGCATCCTGTTGGGTTCCGACACCCGTCCGTTCTCCGGCACCTTCTTCCAGTTCGCAGATTACATGCGTGCCGCAGTCCGTCTGTCGGCTCTCATGGAGATCCCGAACCTGTACATTTGGAGCCATGATTCGGTGGCCCTCGGCGAGGATGGCCCGACCCACCAGCCGATCGAGCACCTGAGCTCCTTCCGCGACATCCCGCAGCTCGAAGTCGTTCGTCCTGCCGATGAGTGGGAGACCGCCGAAGCCTACCGTTACTTCTTCGAGAAGAAGAACACGCTGCCAACAGCCATGGTGCTGACCCGTCAGGGTGTCCCGACCCTCGTCGAGACCGCCGAGAAGGCCAAGGAAGGCGTGCGCAAGGGTGCTTACGTGCTCTACGGCGAGGAAGGCCAGCCGGACGTGATCATCATGGCCTCTGGCTCCGAGGTCCAGTGGGCCCTGGAAGGTGCCAAGAAGCTGGCGCAGGAGGGCATCAAGGCCCGCGTCATCTCCATGGTCTCGATGGAATGGTTCGAGGAGCAGGACGACGAGTACAAGGAGGAGATCCTCCCGAAGGGCATCAAGGCCCGCGTCTCCATCGAAGCCGGCTCCGCGATGTCCTGGTACAAGTACCTGGGCTCTTATGGCAAGGCCATCGCCATCGACCAGTTCGGCCTGCAGGGCGACGGTGCTCAGAACATGATCGATCTGGGCATCACCGCCGAGCATGTCGTCGAAGCAGCCAAGGCCTCCATCGAAGAGGCTCGCTGATTCATCTATGAGGGGATGCCATCCGGCATCCCCTCCCCTTTGCCTACACTGGTAGGCGTTGGATTTTTTCAACAACACAAATTAGGAGATACATAATGACTGCATCTACTCAGGCAATTTCCGATGCCGGCGTTTCCATCTGGCTGGATGACCTGTCCCGCACCCGCATTGAGTCGGGAAATCTCGAAGAGCTCATCAAGAACGATAACGTTGTTGGCGTCACCACCAACCCGTCCATCTTCCAGAAGGCTCTGAGCCAGGTCGGCCCGTACGACGCACAGCTCAAGGAACTCGGCAAGGTCGATGTCGAGACCGCCATCCGCGAGCTCACCACCACCGACGTGCGCAATGCCTGCGATATCTTCAAGCCGGTCGCCGAGGCCTCCGACTACGTCAATGGCCGTGTCTCCATCGAAGTCGATCCGCGCCTCGCACACGAGACCGCCGAGACCGAGAAGCAGGCTGAGGAACTCTGGGCCAAGGTCGACCGTCCGAATGCCATGATCAAGATCCCTGCGACCCTCGAGGGCCTGCCGGCGATCACCGCTACCCTGGCCAAGGGCATCTCCGTCAACGTCACGCTGATCTTCTCGCTCGAGCGCTACGAGCAGGTCATCGACGCCTTCATCGAAGGCATGGTTCAGGCCGACGCCAATGGCAAGGATCTGTCCAAGATGGCTTCCGTCGCATCCTTCTTCGTCTCCCGTGTCGATACCGCGGTCGACAAGAAGCTCGAGGAGATTGGCTCCCTCGAGGCCAAGGGTCTCGAAGGCAAGGCCGCTGTGGCCAACGCTCGCCTCGCATACGAGCTCTTCGAGAAGAAGTTCGCCGAGGATCCGCGCTGGGCTGCTCTGGAAGCCAAGGGCGCCAAGAAGCAGCGTCCGCTGTGGGCCTCCACCGGCACCAAGAACGCCGCTTACTCCGACGTCAAGTATGTCGATGAGCTCGTCGCCAAGGACGTCGTCAACACGATGCCTGAGAAGACCCTGCTCGCTGTGGCCGATCACGGCCAGGCCACGCTGGGCATCATCCCGGGCAACTATGACGAAGCCCACGACATCATGAACGACCTCGCCGAGGTTGGCATCAACTTCAAGGATGTCACCGACAAGCTCGAGGCCGATGGTGTCGCCGCCTTCATCAAGTCCTGGGATTCGGTGCTCACCGATGTCCAGTCCGGCATCGACCGTGTCAACGGCTGATTTCGACTGACTTGGTCTAGTCAAGACATAATCGGATGGGCCCAGCATTCGCTGGGCCCATTTTCTATATGCATCGAAGGCAATCGATCACTGTGTGCGGATGCCGATGCTTCGTGCGAACACCTCGGAAAGGTCGGCGATCTGCTCCAAAGACATGGTGGTCCCATGCAGTGAATCGACATTGCGAATCTCCCGTAGCCGCGCGCCACGCAAATCCACATCGGCACATATGGCATGCTGCAAGGAGAGCACGTCTATTCGTGTCCCAGCGAATGCGATGCGCGAGAACTTGGCATCGTTGCCGTCCAGCTCCCCTATCTCGCAATCGCGGAACATGATGTCACGGCATATGGCATCTCTGCAATTGAGATAGTCGATGCGGCATCCACGAATCTCCATGCCAATGATCTTCGCCGTGTTCGCCTGAACGGCACCGAAGGAGCAGTGGACCGCAATGCTGTTTTCCATGCCGATGCTGCGGATGCCGAGCAACGCAGTGCGGCAGGAATCCACAAGCACATGATTAACATGTGTGCGCTCGGCAATGATTGTGTCAATTGCGAGATTCCTGAACTCGCAATTGAGCAACGCAGCGGCGGTCATATCGATCGTGGAGGCCTGCTGGTCGAAGAAGCGGCGTGAATCCTGATCGTCCTCGGCAGTAAGCAACGAGAGCCGCGATTCAATGAGCCCTTCCCGCCCATCGGGAATTTGGGAAGCGGGGAGGCTGAGTGTCACGAATGGCTGCCATGGTGAGAGTCCACAGATTCACTCGGCAGATGCAATGATTCGAGGAACGCCTCGATACGTGAGCAGGCCTCTTTGATGTTCTCCATGCTCGTTGCATACGAAATGCGTACGAAGCCTTCCCCGGAATCGCCGAAGGCAGTGCCGGGGACGATGGCCACCTTGTGCTCCTCCAGCAGGCGCACGCAGAACTCGTCTGAGGTGAGGCCTGAGGATGTGATGTTCGTGAACACGTAGAACGTGCCTTTCGGTACATTCGTCGTCAGTCCCATACGGTTGAGCCTGGCACAGATGAGGTTGCGCCGCGATTCATATTCCCTGCGCATCGACTCGGTATCGGCAATGCCGTGTTCAAGCGCCTCAATCGCCGCATACTGTGCCGATGTGGGTGCGGACATGATGACGAACTGGTGCACTTTGGTGAGCTGTTGGCTCAGATCCGCGTTGCTCAGCAGGTAACCGAGGCGCCAACCGGTCATGGCGAAGGCCTTTTGAAAAGCCGTTGATGACGAGCACCTGATCGCGAATCTGCTCGAAGTTGGCAGGTGAGCAGAATTCTCCCTCGAACAGCAGTTCGGAATAGATCTCGTCGGAGATGACGTAGATTCCGGATTCCTTGAGGATTGGAACCACACGCTCGTAGTCCTCGCGGGTCATCACGCCACCGGTCGGGTTCGACGGGAAGTTGAGAATGATTGCCTTGGTATGGTCGTTGATCGCGCGTTCGAGGTCCTCCGGCAGTAATTTGAAATCGTTGTCTTGCGTGAGCTCAATACGCACTGGCACCCCACCCGCCATCAGGATCGCCGGCTCATAAGCCACGTAGTTCGGGTCCAGCACAATCACCTCGTCGCCGGGACTGATCAACGTCCGGCAACATAGATCCACCGCTTCCGAACCACCGACAGTCACGAGAATCTCGGATTGCGGGTCGTAGTCGATGCCGTAGCGGCTGTGGTAATACCCTGCGATTTGCTTGCGCAGGGCGATGAGTCCCCGGTTCGCGGTGTAGTGCGTATGGCCGTCTTCGAAGGACTCCACTGCTTTCGCGCTGATATGCCACGGTGTGTCGAAGTCCGGCTCCCCCACACCGAGCGAGATCACACCCTCCATGGAGTTCGCCAGATCGAAGTATTTGCGAATGCCGCTCGGTTTGAGATGCGCGATGGTCTGGTTGATCGGCTTCATCAGTAGCTCACCACCAGACGGTCCTCGGCACGGTTCGGCCGACCGGCGCCGGTGAGTATGCCGG
>ENA-OQIF01000445-OQIF01000445.1-human-gut-metagenome-genome-assembly--contig:-NODE-445-length-16061-cov-4.480482_pt1 | contig 16061 bp, 14 predicted proteins | sample MGYA00242574_ERZ504738 | MGnify/ENA primary metagenome ERZ504738 (study PRJEB26092, sample SAMD00036437) | human gut metagenome | host: Homo sapiens | study: EMG produced TPA metagenomics assembly of...
TTATGCTGCGGGGCATCCCGTTTGTCGATCTGGCACACCTGCGCAGGAGCAATCTTGACAAGGGGGTGCTGACCTACTGCCGGCATAAGACGGGGCAGGAGGTCAGCATTACCGTGCCCCGTGAGGCGATGGACATCATCAACCGGAGGATGGCGGAGAACGATCATTCGAGCTACCTGCTGCCCATCCTGGGACAACCCCGTACCGGGAAACGTCGGCAGGAGAAGGTGCTGACTCCTTATCAGGAATATCAATGTGAACTGCGCAACCTGAACCGCCGGCTGGAACGGGTGTCGGTGGATTTGAGATTGGGCGGCAGGCTCAGTTCATACACCGCGCGTCACACGTGGGCCACGATTGCCTTTCATCAGGAGACGCCCGTGGGAGTGATCAGCCGTGGGCTGGGACACTCTTCGGTGAAAGTTACGGAAACTTACCTGAAACCTTTCGGTGATAAGGAAGTAGACCGGACAAACAGGAAGATACTCAACTATGTGCTAAGTGCGGTTTGAAGGTAGAATGTATTGAAGGTATTACGCTTATAATCAGTAGTGTAGGTAGTCTGTTACTTTGTAGGTAACGGCATCGCTTTATTGCTGCAAAATTGGACATTATTTTTCACACAAACAAATAAAAAGGCAAGTTTTTCAATAAAAAGATAATTAATTTTAAAAAAGATGCATGCTTAGCATTAGTTTTCCCTATTTTCTCTTAAAAAAGCAATAAGAAGGGTTGTCCGCGTTGGTGTAATTTAACGTGGATGAACATTTTATTGCCATCATCGGATGCCTTTTATTGTTTAAATCTAATTATTCGGTTTAGAACGCTGTCTGTTTCAGATATTTGTTAAATGCCGTTACCTACAAAGTAACGGTCTTCACAAACAAAACAAAAGTTATGCTTACAATTTTAACCCAGGAGGCTATCAGGGTGCTTCGTTACATCTATTACCGTGATGCCGGCATATCTTGTCCTCCTGATTCTTCCGATTGCGCTTTCCGGAATGTTTCTGTCCTCCTTCCCCTGTTGGAGCGTGGAGGGCTGATTCGCTGTATATGCCCGGAATCTCCCGATAGTCCCGTTTCTTATGAACTGTGCAAGCCTTTGGGCTCCATCGACCTGCTGTCCTTGTTGCTGATCCTGCACGAGGGGGTGTGTCCGGTTTCTCCGGATGTAGACGAGCAGCGTGTCTATGGCCGTTATGGGTCGGTGGCCTCCCGTATGGGGGTTGTCAACCAGATGATGCGCAGCATATTCAGTGAAATCCATTTGACAGAACTTTGTTTGTAAACCGTTTTTTAGAGATTGCCGCCATGAACAGAATTTTACTGCTGCTCGGATATATCCTTTTGCTCTCCGCACCGGTCTGCGGTCGGGGTGTCGGCACACGTGCGGTTTCGGACTGCGATTCGTTGCACACGTTCCGTTTTGTACAGGGGCGTGACGTTCTGTATGCCGACTATCAAGGCAACAATCACGAGCTGAAACGCCTGTTTGCCGCCGTCTCTTCTTTCCGTGGCCCTATCGCCGACGGGAAGATGCGTATCTATGTAGACGGTCATTGCACTTCGGGCGGGAGCGTACACGACAATCTTTGGCTGGCCTATGTGCGTAGCAGCCGTGTGAAGTCCGAACTGATCACCCGCAAGGGAATGAAAGAGGAGTATTTCGTGACTCACAACCATGCCGTTTGCTATCCCGGCGAAGAGCGCGACGTGGTGATTGTCTGCCTGCGCGAGCCTGCGGGTGCGGATACTTTATCCGCCGCCCGCCGCAACTATGGCATGTATGCCTCCCGATATCCGCTTTTGCCTCCTGCGGTCCCATCTGCTCCGGACAACCGCCCCGTGCCCGCCCCCCACTTCTTTTGTACCGGTCGGTCCGGCCGGTCATCCCGGTACGGTTGCGGGGTCGGGAGCAGAAAACCCGCATCGGATGGTCTTCTCCCCTGAAGACGAACCTTGCCGACTGGTCGGGGCTGACGGCGGAAGGCCGCCTGGGAGCTTTCAGGCCCAACCTGGCGCTGGAGCTTCACTTTGCCCGCCGTTGGTCTGTGATGGCCTCTGCGGCGTATTCAGACTGGAAAGGCGGGCGCGATCACCGTTTCTGGGGCGTCTCCGGCTACAGCCTCGAACCCCGTTTGTGGTTGAAAGGTGACGGGCGTTACCGTTGGTTCTATCTGGGTGTCTACGGTCAGTCGGGCGATTTCGATTACCGTCCCTCGCCCGCAGGCGATACGGACGCCACAGGCAGAAGCCGCACCGGACGTTACCGGCATGCGGGACTCTCCGCAGGCGTGTATGTCCCCCTGTCCCGTCATTGGGGCATCGAGGCGGGAGTGCGCGGGGGATACCTCCATTCGTCCGCCAAGGCTTATGATAACGAACCTCCCCATGCATACTATCACCATCCGGCCTCCTTCGTCCGTTGGGGCCTGACGGGGATCAACCTGGGGCTGGGATATAGGTTTTAGAAATACAATGGGAATATGATACTCAAACTGAAATACATACTGAAAGCTGCCTTTCTTTCCCAGCTTCTCTTCTCGTGTACGGAGCGCTCGCTCGAACCGCGTCCGGAACCGGAGCCGGTTCCCATCCGTCTCTTTACGGGTATCCGTACCCGTGCGACGGTGGACGTTTTCGGCGATACCCCGGTGTGTGTCGCTTACGGTGTACGTACGGGACAGTACGACGGGAGCTGGGACGGCATTGCCACGGACAACGAGATCCGCCTGATGCCCGAACGCTACTATCCGTCGGACGGCTCGGCGCTCTATCTGCGGGGATACTATCCTCCGGCACCGCTGACGGCTGACGGGCGGCTGACTTACCGCCTGACGGGAGAAGAAGACCTGATGCTGACGGGCGAACAGAACGGATCGCTTTCCGCTCCTTTCGGGGAGTCCGACAGCCAATCGCTCCTGTATCGGCACTTGCTGACGCAACTGATCTTTACACTCACGGTAGAGGCCGAAGATACCGGGGCGCTCCGTGTGCGGTCGCTCCATCTGAACGGACTGACGGACGAGGTGACCCTCTCCCTGGCCGAAGAGTCGCTCTTGCCGGGTGAGCGCACGGTGAGCGTGCCCGTTTATGAAGCGGGCGAAGAGGCGGAGGGCCTTCCGTTTGACGGCAACAAGCTGACGCTGCCGGGCTATGTGCTGGTGCAGCCTTCCGCTACGCTGACCATCGACCTGGTACTTTCGGTAGACGATGACCGGACACACGACCGCGAATACCGTGCCCTTCCCGTACGGTTCGAAGGCGGGGAGGGGGAAGGCGGAACGGCTTATACCGTCCGGGTGGAACTTCCCGATCCCGTCATTCCCGATCCGGTGGAGATTGTAGCTGTCGCTACGGTCGGACGGTGGCAGGAGGGTGACTCCGGCAGTGGGGAACTGGTGGACAATCGGTCTGCCGAAACAGAACAATAAACATATTTATTAACTATAAAACTTTTAGAAAACAATGAAAACGAAACTAAGTGTGGCGGCTATGGCCCTTTTGCTGGCAAGCTGCTCAAGCAATGACAATGACCTTTTGCCCGAGAATCCGGTGAACGCGACTCCTATCCAAGTGTCGCAAAGCGTGCAGGGCATGGTGAAGACCCGCGCGGCGGTGGGCGTAGGCAGTGATGTGACGGCTACGGTGCTGGTGGCTGACGGTGATCAGGCTGCTGATTGGACTAAGTTTTCTCCGGTGCTTGCCAATGAAGTGAAGGAAGAAAACGGACAGAACAAACTGAAAACCCGTGCCACGGTTTCCACCGCCTCTTTCAAGGCGGGTTCTAACGCCACGGTGTCACTCAACCCGATTCTTTATTACCATACGACTGCCAGCACGAAGTCTTGGCTGGCGGCTGTGGCTCCTGCGGGAACGGTTAGCGGTACGACGGTGACGATTCCCCAAACAGACGGGGAGCAGGACGTGATGCTCGCCGACGCGGCGGAGGCCGGTAGCAGCAATTCTGCAAGTAAGCCTGAACTTACGTTCAAACACCTGACCACCCAGCTCAACTTTGAGATGAAGGTCACCGCTAAAAATGGTGGCGAATGGACCGATAAAACCATCAGCTTAAAGAAAATCAGCGTGCGAGGCGCACAGGTGCCTGCAGAGGTCAACGTAGCTCCGGCTTCGGGTACGGCCGGTGTGAGCAAGTGGACGGATGCCGCTGTGATGAATGTGGCCGGTATCTCCAATGTGGCGCTGGGCGCAGACGCTGTGCGGGTAGGTAATCCGTTGATGATCCAGGCTTCGGGCCAAGTCGTGATCGATGCGGTGATCTCTGTGGGAGGCACTGATATCACTTTCAATAATGTGACAATCAAAAAGCAGGATGATGCAAACCTGTCTACCGTGGCCGGTAAGTCACACTTGATCACCCTGAACGTGACCGAGCCTCTGACTCCGGAGGATGCTACGAAGATGACCGTAACCGCCACTGTAACCGACTGGGTAGCGGGTGATGCCGGCCATGCCGATCTGAACTGATTCACATAAAATGTCTGCCATGATCATGAAACGCCATATTTCGCTTTTTGTCTTTTCTGCCTGCCGGGAGTTTTCCTGGCAGGTTGCTCCGACGCGGACCGTTCCTCGCTGATGGGTGAGGAGGAGGTTCCGGTGGAGCTTTCCGCTCTGGAGGGCGATGTATCGTCGAGGGCGGCGGTCTCGGCAGGCAGCAAGCCTCAGGCGGAGTTTGAGGCCGCCATGGTATTTTCCCGAACCGGGGGAGACTACACCACTCCGGTGGTTGCCGCCGAAGAGGGTGTCTGGAAAGGAACTGTCGGGACCAACGGTGAAGTAAGTTGGGACAATGCCGGTAAGGCAGCGCCCATTTATCCCCGTTGGGGAGCTTGGCTCTATCTGGTAAGCTACGCCCCCTACGCCGAGCCGGATAAAGCCGCTTCGGGCAGTGGAACGGGCACTTATGCCGGTACGGTTCCCTTTGTACTCACAGGGCAGACCGATCTGCTTTACGCTTCTCAGATACAGGGAAACCGCTGGGCAGACGGGCACTTTCTTTCACTGGTGTTCGACCATCAATTGACGCAACTCTCTTTTCAAGCGAAGAAGACGCTTCAAAACGGGGTGTCGGTATGGGTGAAGAGTATCACGGTGAAGGAGGCGAAACCGCTTGCCTCGTTGAAGCTGGCTACGGGAGAGGTGACATTCTCCACCACAACCGAACATCCCCAGGGACTGACGGTGGATCTTACGCAGAACGGAGCCGGAGAAGGAACGGAAGTGACCGGCCAGACTGCAGTCTCTGTGGGGCAACTTTTACTCCCTCCGTTGGAAGCCGGCGGAAACAACGGCAATGGAGGCGGAAGCAACACGTATACGCTGAAAGTAGAAACATCAATAGGTACATTCGATAATGTGTCGCTTACGTTCGGTGATTCCAACGCAAGCGGGAAAAATCCGTTGCAGGCGGGCATGTCACACGTAGTGACGCTGAACATCGGCGACCATGAACTGGGAATCACTTCGGTAACGGTGCAGGCGTGGGCTCCGGTGACTGTTGACGGCACTCTGGATGCGGATTAGATACATGAATTTAAAAAAGATAAAACGAACATGATGATTAACCAAACGAAATATCATTGGCTTATGGCTCTTCCGGCATTGCTGTTGGCTGTCGGATGCAGTGAAAGCATCTTGCCCGAAGGACAGGATACCGGGGTGGCGGAATTGCAGGTGTCGCCACAGGTGGTGTTGACACGCGGCGCGATAGATGCTGCGGATGCATCGGCTGTAGGGACTGTATTAGGAAGCATCGCGGTGTATGCCAACAGCAAAACGACGAATAAGACAACGAATAACTATGGGTTGTACACTTACAGCTCTTCGGCATGGGGCAGCGCGACCGATAAAATCTATCTTTCGGCGGAAGAGGCTACGATCTATGCGCATTATCCGGCGTATCAACCGGGTAGTAGTGGTGAATTTCAGAGTAGCGGTACTGCGCTGAAGGCCACTGATTCGAGTGGTGAATACACTGATAATTCCACGATCAATATCTCTGTATTTCCGGGGTCTACCGGAAGTGTTAACGCCAAGATCGACATTCAATCCACTGACAATTCGGACAGTCAAACCAGTACAAAAGATAAGATTCTCGCAGCCTCCGGAGAGGTGGACTATATGTATGCCGATCAGGGAAGTACCGGAGTGAAAGCCAGCTATAAAAACGGTGATACGAATAAAACCGGAAAGGTGACGCTCACCATGAAGCACGCCCTTGCGATGGTCAGCTTCCGGGTATATGCGGATCATACCTATAAAAATACCGGTGCATTCACCAAACTGGTATTAGCCAATAAAAGTGGAGGTACAACTATATTAAATAATGGAGCTAGCCCTGCCATGAAAATTAAGGATGGTACGATCACTCTAGGTAGCTCTCCGGCGGCAGTGACCTATACACGTGATATAGCAAAACTATACGTTGTCCAAAAGCAACGGCTGACACGGATCAGGCCAGAGCCACCGCCAAAAATAACGCCAGGAAAGCCAGTATCCTCGTCCTGCCTGAAAAACACGGCCGATAAGTCGACCGTGGAAGCTACGCTGACGATTGACAACCAGGATTATAAAGTCGCCCTGCCTGGTAGCAACAGTGCATGGGAGGCCGGAAAGAATTACCTGTACACCGTCAAGCTCAGTGGTTCCGAACTTGTCATTTCGAGTGTGACCGTGACACAATGGACAACGGTTGCGTCAAGCACTGACCTGGATATAAAGTGATAGAAGAAAAACTCAACAAGATAATAGATGAAGAACGTATTCATTCTTTTGCTCCTTGGGACCGCATCCCTGTTTTGCATAGCCTGTTCCGGTGAGAACGGAGTTCTCACCGACGGCGATGCCGTCCTCTTGCAGCCCGGTGTTCATGCCGGTGCCACGCTCGCCTCCACCCGTAGCATGATCAACGATGTTGGTACGGGTGCAGGCCAGATCAGCACCATTGGCATCTACCTCGCCGCTGCGGACGGCAGTCTCTATCCGGGCAGCAACGCCGGGGGAGCGACCTTCACGAAAGCGGCTTCCGGTACCAATTGGACGAGCACTCCTTCTACCTACGTCAGCCTTGCAAAAGCAACGGTCTATGCCTGGGCACCCGCTGCGACAGCCTTGAAGAGCGATGGCGGCAGTGGTAAGGGAAGCGGCAGTACTGTCTTGCCAGCTCTTCCCGTTAGCGTGCCTGCCGGGCAAAACTTCGACGGAGGAAATACCTACGACTGCTCTACCGCCGATTATCTTTACGGTTCCGGCAGCGCTACCGTAGGTTCGGCTACGGCGGTTACCGCCAACAGCCTGTCTGCTTCGCCGACCCTCTATCTGCAACACGCCTTGTCGCAAGTCGTGTTCCGCATTCAGAACGCGAACGACCGCACCCCGGATCCGACATACGATTATGTAAAGAAGATTAAGCTTACGGCAGCGGGCGGCGCTACTCCTTTCTTCTGCACGACTGCTTCCGGATCCGGATCGGCCGGCACGATGTCCCTGACGGATGGCGCTTTGTCCGGACTGGACGCGGTGGGTGAAATCTCTTTTACCCCATCGGCCCGTCCACAACAGGTCGGCACCTCGGGTCCCGTTACAGTGGCCTACGGGCTGGTGGCTCCGAAGGCTGAGGCGGCTTCGGGCATGCGGGTGACGTTGACGCTGACACTGGGTGAACAAAGCTCGGACGCTACCGAACGGGATCTTACCCTCTCAACCGATGCCTTCAACCCGGCATGGCAGAAAGGATACCGCTACGTCTATACCTTGACGCTCGGTGAACGGGGAATCAGCCTGCAACCTGTCGATATAAAAGGGTGGACGGAAGTTTCCGGGGGAGCAGTGACGTAGATCCCGGCTGGCAATGAAACAAATGATTCAGAATGACAAATGACAAATGATTCAGAATGACAAATGACAAATGATTCAGAATGAATGATTCAGTATGAAAACAGATAGATTATACCAAACGGTTTTAGGCTGCCTGCTGCTTACCGCAGGCTGTTCGGACAATGCGCTGACCCCTTCGTTACCCGAAGGGACTCCGCTTACGGTGTCCGCCGCGATCTGCGCTTCCGGTGAAGGCCGGGAGTCTGAGACCCGGGCGGCCGTGGCAGCCGGGACCCGTGCCGTGGCAGCCGACAACGGTTACGACCGCAGCACCTTTGCCGCAGGTGACAAAATCCGTATCATCCGCTCGCGGAACGGCTCGTCATCCACTCCGGTGGACTATATATTGAACTCCGCTTCTTCCGGCAGCAGTACGGGCGAGTGGAAACCTTCGGTGACGGGTACGGAGCTGCTCGTTGAGTCCGGTGCCACCTACCAGGCGAGTTACCCTATCGAATACTCGGGTATCCGTGCCGACCAGCGAAAGGCGGGAGGTGAGGACTACCGCCTGAGCAATCTGCTGGAGACCCCTGAGAAGGTGACGATCGGCCGTGACGGAACCCTCTCCTTTACAGGCGAAAGCGCCTTTGTGCACAAAGGCGTGAAGCTGACCCTGAAGTTTTCGGGAAAGAACACACTGTCCAAGGATTTTACGAGTATGACCGTAACCGGGAATGGGCTTTACTCCGGAGAAGCAAGCAAGGATGAAACCGTCTACCTGTATCACCCCGGCGGTACAGGCGATGCGAAATATACCTGGCATGGCATTATCGCCCCGCTTATTTCCCAGCAGTCGATACGGGTATCGGTGACGGATGCTAACGGAGTGGTCTATGACATCACCCTTATTTGCGCAAGGGCGGCGAACAGTCACTACACCTATACGCTCACCCTGAAAAATGATGTGCTGGTTCCCACCGGTCAGGAGATCAAAGAGTGGCAAAGCGGGGATTCGCATACAGGAACCTTAAGTTGATGTAACTTAGTTTGATGTAATATTAGTTGATGTAATATTAGTTTGATGTAACCCCATGAAAAAGAAAAAGAATAGAATCCTATCGGTATCCGGGGCGGCTCTCTGCCTGTTCTTCCCGGTTCTGCTGGCCGCCTGCTCGCAAGAGGATGCTTTGCCCCGTCCGTTGGAAGTATCGGCGGAGGTGGGGAGTCCTGCTACCCGTGCGGCGGCAGACTCGCATGCCGATGATTATGATAAAAGAGAATTTGTAGCGAATGATACCATCCGGATTACGGACGGCACGAAAACTGCCGACTACCAACGGATGGTCACCGGCACAACCGGCACCTGGCAACCCGCAAGCGGACAAACAGCGCTTACCACCACCGGTAATGAAACGTTTACGGCTTCGTATCCTACGGCGTTTACCCGGATTCTAACCGATCAGCGCACAGCCACCAATTTCTGGAAAAGCAACCGGCTGACGGCTACAGGAGTACTCGATGGCAATAAGGCTACGTTCTCGTTCGCTCCGGCAGCGGCGAAGGTGACCCTGGTGGTGAAGTATGGAAATAGTGATAGTGACAAGAAGCTTCCCGGCACGGCAAGCCTGGAGGGTACGGGGATTGCCACCGGTGCCTCTGAATCGCAGACGATCAATGCCTATAGCGCCTCGGCAGCGGGAACTTCCGCTCTGCAGCATACGTATGTAGCCATTGTCAAGCCCGGCTCCCGAACGTTTGTGATCAAGGTGAAGGCCGGCAACAGCGGCGAAACGGAGAAGAGCTACACCGATAAGGCGGCCCATACCTTGAAGGCCGGATACAACTACCAGTATAACTTTACGTCCACCAATGAATTGATTCTGAACGGTATCACCGTAGAACGATTCGTAGAGACAACGGAGCAGGACGCGGGAAACGCCACTTAATGAAGAACAGATACGAAAACAGATATGAACCTACAAAAATACAATCGAATGAAGAAGCCGGCGAATCGCCTCTACATGGCGCTTGCCCTCGGAGCGGGGATATGCCTGACGGCTTCATGCGCCTCGGACGACGGATTCGCCACCGATGAAGGCGCGCTGGAATTGCAGCGGATCGAAGTGGAGGGAGAGGAGAGCGTCACCCGTGCGGAAGCAACCGCTATCACCGAGGTGGACGTGTATGCCACCACTACCGCATCAGCCACCGATCCACACAAGGCGTATGGAGACAATCCACTGATGACATTCTCCTTGAAAGAAGGAGTCTGGACTCCGGACAAGCAGACGATCATGAACAACACTTCGGGTGATGCCTTGCTGTACGCCTATTATCCTCCCGCAGCCATCCAAGCGTCCGGTGACGGTGAACATACGACGGCGGTGAACCTTCCGTCGTCATTGACTGATTTTCTCGCTACCGGGCAGGCCGATTATCTCTACGGTGTGGGTACGGATACGGGGAAAGCCCCCGTCACGGCAACACTTTCCTCGAGAACCGTCAGCTTCAAGATGAAGCATGCGTTGGCCAAAGTCAGTTTCCGTATCGTGAAGTCGGCTTCGGCCACCGAAGCGCTAAAGCTGATACAGGTGGATGTGCTGAGCGGAACCAACCGTCTGCGGACAGGCATCGGGACGATGAACCTGAAAAGCGGATTGCTGAACAGTCTGTCGGATATTTCGACACTGACACTGGCGCAGGCGAGTAGCGTGGAGTTGAAGCTGAAAGAAAACCAGAAAGGACCGAACGTGACCTGCCTCGTGGCGCCGATGGCGAAAGAAGAAACGGTGCTCTCGTTCCGGCTCAAAGTATGTGTGGACGGAGAAGCTGCCGCGAAAGCGCATGCGTTTGAAACCCAATCGGTGACAGCGCAGTGGGAGGCGGGAAAGCATTATGTCTATCTGATTACGGTGGACAAAATGGGAGGTAAGCTGAGCTCGGTACAGATAGAGGACTGGAAGAACGATGCGAACCAGAACACGAGTATCGGGATTTAGTGGAAAACGAACCACTCCGTGTTACTCTGTGTACTCTGTGGTGAACTAAAACAAGAAACGATGAATAAAAGACTGAAACTTTGGATAGGGTGTTGCCTTTGCTTGCTGGGAGCGCCGGGACTGACAGGATGTTCGGAACAGGCTCCCGGGGAACCCGGCACGGAGGAGGGAGATCCGGTATCGCTCCGCTTCTCTCTTTACCGGGCGGAGGCGGACGAGGCTTCGACCCGTGCCGACGCGGCAACGGATATGGCGGATGGAAAGACTTTCTGTATCTATGCTTTCCCCGCAGGTGCGTCTACCACGACGACGGAACCGCTGGATCATAAAGTATATACGGTAAAGAGTGGAGTGGCTACGGGCGAACTCTATCTGTATCGCGGAACGTACGACCTTTATCTGGTATCGTACAACTCTTCGACGGAAGTGCCCGAACTGAAAACGGACGGTACAATTCAGGTGTCGAACGGAAAAGACTTTATGTACACCAGCCTGAAAGGGATCGTGGTGCAACCCAACCAAACGGGAGAAAACATGATGGACGTAGTGCTGCCGGCTCCCTTTAAACGCTTGGGAGCACAGATTAAAGTGAGTGTGGCGGCAAAAAAAGGAACCCATCCGGTTACTCCTATCAGCCTGGTGGTGAACTCCTTCAAGATGGGAGGACTCCGGGCGTCGTTGTCTTACACGTTGGGCAGTACTGCCTGGGGGACGGTGGCGAATGAAACGTTTGCCACGACTCAGTCCTTCACCGGATTCACATATAATACGACAGCGCAGACAGTTACCATTCCACGAGTCAGTACGCCGGTTGTGGTGCTTCCGGTAGACGGATCGGCCATGATTTCTTTTGATGTGAACCTGACGGTAGGTTACAAAGATAATGGGGATAAGACATTGACCGAGACTTATCCGGCGGAGATCCAGAAGGTGTTGCTGCCGGGCATGACCTATACGTTCGACTTCACACTGACGTTCTATGGTATACTCGACCCCGCCGACTTGACGTTGGCGATAGGCGAGTATGAATCGACCGTAACGCTCGATTCGGATGAAATGGGAAAATAACCGGCATATTCATATACAATCATCATATTTAGAATCAGATCAAAACAGAATGGCAAAAAGACAATACATACGACGATGGACGGGCAAATGGGCACTCGGTTGCCTGCTGGCGGTTTCCGGCCTATGGACGGTTTCCGGCTTGCTGGCGGGATGCAGCGAGGAATCCGTAGAGACTTCCGAGGAGCTTCGATTAGTTCTGAAACTGCCTCCGGAGCTGACGGTGGATACCCGCGGAGCGATTAACAGTATTCCTGTTAACACGATCTGGGTGCTGCAATACGCCACCGAGAGCGGAGCGTCAACACTGAAGCAGAAAGCTTTTTTTACGATTCCGGCTAATTCACAGGAGAATCCTGATCCTCAGACGATTGAGGTCAACACCAAGAATGATGATGTTGTTTTTGTCCAAGCGGAGAGTCGCTTCTATGTCATTGCCAATGTGGAACAGTCGTTCTTGAGCAACTTCACCGGAACCGAAGCGGAACTGAAGGCGAAAACGGTGGCCTTTTCCGGTTATAGGAACAAGCCGTCCCTGTTGACATCGGGGCCGCTGGAATATACGCCCGATCCCAAGAAACCGGGTGTAATACCGCTGGTGGTTCCCTTGCGACGGGCTTACGCCACGATTTCCTTGTCCTGGAATAAAAAGGGAGATCTGGCAGACGCAAAGAATCCGAGTAACCTTGTCGTCAAGTCCGTCTCCCTCTACAATGTACCCGCGAATATGGCGCTCTATACGCGGGGAGGCGGAAGTATTAAAGATAAGTATCCTGCGGATAAGGATGGTTCTACGGCTATCACATCCACAGACGGAACTCAGATCACTACTGATTTGAGTCCGTCTTCTCCTTGCGAATTCTATATGCCGGAAAACTTACGGGGAATGGGGACAGCCGCCTCGTTTATGGAAAAGAGCATTCCGGCTAAAGGGCCGGACGGAACATTGGACTACTGTACGTACATCAAGCTGTCGGGTGAATATAAGTATGCAGGAGCATCGGCGCCTATCGGCGTGAACTATCTCCTGCATTTGGGCGGCAACCTGATGACTGACTACAACATCCGCAGAGATTACCTTTATAACCTCACCGTCAATATCAGTGGCGCCAACAGCGCCGATGTGCGTGTGACGATCACGGATGGCAACGTAGTGATGTTCGATGCTGTGGAGGTGCTTCCGGTGAACAATGTAGTTTTCAAATAAAAGACAGAAATGAACTTGATTCACCACAGATTACACGGATTTTCACAGATTAACACCGAATCTTTGATTCGATTAAACTTGATTATCAGTGAAATATAAATAGTTAATCGGAATATAAATAATTAATCAGTGAAAATCCGTGTAATCTGTGGTGAACTTAAAACAAACATACCAATATGAAACATACTTCTAAAAATTTGTGGAAGCTACCGGTGCTTGTCTGCCTATTGGGCATAGCGGCTTGTGAAGAGCGGGCGGATGTCGTGCCGGTCGATGCGGACACGAAGCCCGTGGAGGTATCCCTGTGTTTCGGCTTTGCCGATGAAGAGGACGGGTATAACCTTTCTGCCTCTGCCGATACACGGGGGAATGATTCCGGGCAAGGCGGTGCGTTCACTGCCCGGCCGGTGCCTGCCGTGCGGACCCGTGCAACGGAACCGAGTCATCCGGATGCGCTGTACCAGTTCTATTTGATGCAATATACGGCTGAAGGGACGCTGATGGGCAGTGTGCAATCCAAAGAGCAGATCACTGCGGGAACGGATTTCTCTACCCTGGTGACATTGACACCGGCCACGAACTGCCAGTTGGTGGTGATTGTCTGCGGGAAAGGAAATACGACCCCGAGTATCGGCGGCAGCCTCGCCAATGTGCAACAACAGGTGATGGACGCCGATCTTTTCAAAAAGACGATTCCCGCCGAAGGTTTTACGCAGGATGATATCAACAAGATGCCTTATATGCTCCATCTGCCGTGCGTGAACGTGACGAGCGATGGTAAACTTCAAAGTCCGGACGGGAGCTATGACGCCCGTCTGCTGCTCAGGCGGCTGGTAACACGGCTGACGGTGAACTGGGAAATAGATGCTGCGCTGAAAAACGCGGGTTATGCCCTGAAAGAGGTGAAGCTTTGCCAGGTCCCCGCAGCCTTCCGGTTGCTTGCATCACCGGTGGAGACGCAGTGGGGTATGACCTATCCGTCCGAAGTAGTTGAGTTTATCGATTACTATCGGCTGACGAATGCCTCAGAGTTGGCGGCGGGAAAGAAGACCGTGTGGATACCTGCCAACGTGCGCGGCACTTCGGCGAAGGCCACTTCACCTTATTACCGTACAAAAGAGAATGCCCCCACCGCCGCATCGTATGTAGAACTGGTGGTGGACAATGCCGTCAAGAAAGAACGGCTCTATTATCGTGCTTACTTGGGCGGACAGGAATCAACGGACTTCAACCTCTATGAAAACAAGGATTACACGTGGAAACTTTCCGTCAAATCGACGGCTTACCAGACGGATAAACGCATTCAACTGCTGGACCAAAGTCCGGTGCAAAGCACCAATCTGGTGGAGACATCCAACTGCTTCATGATGAAACCCGGTACGAATATCTGTTTTAATCCGTATAAGCATGAAGCGAAGATGGATGGTTACAATAATCGGTTGAGTGGTTGGAATCCGAAACTGACAAATGGCTCGACATTGGCCGCTGATAAGCAAATAACGGATGTGAGATTACTTTGGCAGACGAAAGACGATGCTACATCGGGCGATTTGGTGATGGGGTATGCCATCAGTGGAGACGACCATTCGAATCTGGCGCGTATCACTGACGGAGGTGATTTGCAAAAAGCCCGTATCCACGTCAAAGTGCCGGTGAGCAAAGGGGGGAATGCCATGATTGCCGCCTATTCCGGTAATAAAATAGTATGGAGCTGGCATCTCTGGATAACCGATTATGTACCGCAGGGGATTACTTCCTCTGTCACTTATGCTCAGGCACAACAGTTGACACAGAACGGAAGCGTGCATCAATATGCCACTACGGCTTTCAAAAGTGGTGGAACGCATGTCGGGAAGGTGGTTATGGACCGGAATCTGTGTGCCATGGCCGGAGGGTTTCCAGGTGAGAATGCTTCATTGCTGGATTTTGCAAGGCGGATAGGCTATTTGTACTATTGGGGACGCAAGGATCCGTTCTTGGGGTCGACAGACGGAACGGCGAATGAACTCAATGTTATTTATGATGGAGAAGGACGAGGGGTACAACTGGGAAAGGTCGCTTACTCCAATATTACATTAGTAAATGGCAATACGCTGCAATATGTCATTGAACATCCCGACCATATTATAACAGGTTCGAGCAGCGATCAGAACCAAAGCAAATGCTCTTGGTATAGTTTGAATGAAACTACTGCGGACTATCAGTATTTGTATAATAACTCTAAAACTCTTTATGACCCTTGTCCGGCAGGATGGAAGATTCCCCATCAAACAGTGTATAATGGCTGGGGCAAGAGCCAGGCGTATTGGTTTGATGCGAATGGAACGTTTGTGGAAAGTGGTAGTGCACACGAGCGGGGTGGACGTCTGTATAATGTATCCGGTGGGAATGGTGTGCCCTCTCCTCGTACAGAAGATAATACAGCCTGGTTTCCGGTTACGGCATACCGATCCTTTAGCGATGGAAAATTGATATTTAATGGAAGTGCAGCCGGATACGAAGGAACGAATACGATAGCAAAGAATGGCAATAATTACCGGATATATTATACAAAAATAGCAGCAGGAGAATTGAGTACTCCGAATAATGCTTGGGGAATGATCGGTGAGCCTTATCCGTTTCGATGTGTACAAGAATAATAATGATATGAAACAGACTTGGAAGAATAAATGGTTAATGCTCTTGGGAGGCATGACGCTTCTTGGAGGGTTGAGTGGATGTGAAGATCGTCCGGAGGGTACTGTTCCTTTTCCTGAAGGTGAAGAGGTGACGGTATCGCTGGTCTTCGGCTTTGCCGAAGATTCAAATAATGAAGGAGGTCAACGGCTCGCCTCAACGGCTCGCCTCAACGGCTCGCCTCAACGGCTCGCCTCAACGGCTCGCCTCAACGGCTCGCCTCAACGGCTCGCCTCAACGGCTCGCCTCAACGGCTCGCCTCAACGGCTC
>ENA-OQIF01000449-OQIF01000449.1-human-gut-metagenome-genome-assembly--contig:-NODE-449-length-15857-cov-5.048570_pt1 | contig 15857 bp, 17 predicted proteins | sample MGYA00242574_ERZ504738 | MGnify/ENA primary metagenome ERZ504738 (study PRJEB26092, sample SAMD00036437) | human gut metagenome | host: Homo sapiens | study: EMG produced TPA metagenomics assembly of...
CTTCATATCCGTCTTTTACCAATTTTCATTTAAATCTTTACCGCTTTTATTAGCTCTTGCAAATTTCCATACAAAGGTTTCAACGTTTTTATTGTTCCTATCAAAATCTTATGATTTTTCTTTCTTTTGCTTCCGTGCAACCTTTAAATTTCTCTAAATCAACTCCAAATGGTGTAATCCCCTATTTGTAATTTAGGCATTTTCAAAACGTCTCTAAGTTCGTTTGCCATACAATTGCTAGTAGATGCGATTTTCTTCGCATGAAGAACATTCTTTTTTAGAATACTTTTATTGACAAAACTTTTATTTGGAAAATCATATACGTCACTTCCCCATACCGACAATAATATTGGGCACAATTTGCTTTTTCTGGCCAATGTTCCATATCCACTTGCATAATGAACATTTATTATATCCGGCGAAATCTCTTTCTTCAGTTTTCGCAATTCTTTCGCATTCAAATAATATCCTACTCCACCCTTATATTTCAACTGGTGCTGATGTATATTTTTATTTATTTGATCCATCTTTGGCTCATGCCCTTTATTATATACCAAATAAACTTCATGTCCCCTACTCGCTAGTGCATTTATCCATTTGACAGTATGTATGCTGTTCGCAGCCGATAAAAAAAGTATCTTCATCATTTTTCTCCTACTACATTACTGAATATTTTTTCCAAACACGTTGTCAGATATTGATAATCATATTCTTTCTTCAGTTGCTTTGCATTCTCACGGACAACTCTTCTTTCTTCCTCAGTAATGTCTACCAACTCTTTGAGCCTTTTTGCATAATCTCTGCTAGATGCAAACTTTTCACTCTTTCCTAAATGATACTCATTTATCAAGTCATATTTCTGTGGGAAATTACAAACTATTGGATTCTCACTTGCAATATACTCAAAAAGTTTATTCCAACTACACCCATATTTCGTCAATCCGGTATTTTTCACATTGATAATATTTACATCTGCCTTACTCAATATATATGGTATATATTTTTTCTCAACCTTCCCTTTGAACACTACATTTAACTTTTCTTCGCAAGCAAATTTCTCCAGTTGCTCCTTCTCAGTCCCGTCACCATATATCAAAAATTTAATATCGTCTCTATGCTTCTCTTTTAGAATCTTTGCAGCTTTTATTAATTGTCCCAAGTTATTTGCAAGGCGGATCGAACCCACATAAACTATTTTTTTATCATTTGACTCTAAATCTTCATCACAAACATGATTGTTTCGTTTATTGTATTCAAACTCCTCTAAATCTACTCCATTGTTAATATGGTGTACTTTTCGTAAATCTATTGCTTTATCCCAGCCTTTATCTTTAATATACTCCTTGCCTCCTGGCATAGTAAAAATCAATCTGTCCGCCTTCTTATAAATCCACTTTTCCAACTGATAAAGTATCTGAATAATCGGATTTTTTCTGGACATGCCATTATACTCTACAATCGACTCCGGCCAAAGATCTCGGACTTCCACAACAACTGGAATTTTTTTCTTTCGACCAAACACCAACGCAAAAAATGCCACAAACAAATCCGGTGACGAAGTGTAGATTACATCGGGTTTTTCTTTTTTGAAAAAAAGCTTCATTGTTTTCCACATTTGAAACGGCAATTCAACCATATTCAGTATTCTTTGCAAACCATTCCCTCTGTAATCTCTGCTTTTCACAAACGTGTACTCAATTCCGTCCACTATCTCTTCTTTATAAAGCGATTTATCACGAATCATATTAATGTCCGTATTGTGTATCTTACTGGAAGTAAATATTTTTACTGTATGACCATTTTTCTGTAGATATTTCGAAAAATAATAATGTCTTACTAATCCTCCCATACTCGGTGGAATTGCATAATGATTAACAATCCATACATTCATGCGTGTCGTTCTCCTCTACTATTTTATCACCGCTATCACAGTGGCAAACATTGTTTTTATATCATCCCAAAAACTGAATTTTTCAATTGCTCTTAAATTATACTTCATCTTCTCCGGCAGTACCTGATGGATATATACCTCATCTGCATTCTCTGCCGACTCAAGCAATCGTTCCTCATCTTTATACTCTATACTTGCTCTTGAGGTTATTCCAGCCGGCATAAGCAGAGTTGCTTTCATCTCATCTGTATAATGTGCAACATATTTTTCTACTTCCGGTCTTGTCCCAACAAAAGACATCTCACCTTTTAACACATTAAAAAGCTGTGGCAACTCATCCAATCGACAACCTCTAAGCATCTTTCCCATACGAGTTACTCTGGAATCTCCCTTTGTTGTTACCTGTGTTCCGATCTTATCCGCATTATTTACCATTGTGCGGAATTTAAAGATACGAAACGGTTTTCCATATGTTGTCACTCTTACCTGACGAAACATCACCGGTCCCGGTGAATCTATTTTGATCAAAATACTCAGAAAAAGTAATATCGGTGAAAGAATTACGACAAGCAGACTCGCAACTATGATATCAAAAATTCGTTTTGCCAGCAAACTTCCCTTATGGCATTGCAGTATTTCATAATATTTTTTTACTTGTTCCACTTGCATTTCTTTCGGAAGGTCATTCCATTTTCTCATGATCTACTTAATTCCTATTCTATACATTCTTTAAAATTTTGAATTACATAATCCACTTCTTCATCAGTCAATTTCGTATGAAGCGGCAAGGTAATTGCATTTTCAAACAAATCGCACGCATTCGGATAATCTGCCTTATCAAATCCCAGACTCTTATATGCTGTCAACATTGGCAACGGCTTATAATGTACATTCGTAGCGATTCCACACTCTGCCATCTTTATAATAATGTCATTGCACTCCTGTCTTGTCTTTCCGTTCACTCGTACCAAATACAGATGTCCGCTTGAAACAAAATTTTCTCCATAATGCTGCAGCACAGTAATCGGAAGATCTTTTAAGCCCTCATTATATTTTTCAATAAGCGCCTTTCTTCTCTCCAAAATTCCCGGATATCTTTTCAACTGCACAAGTCCTAATGAAGCCATAATATCCGTCATGTTGCATTTAAAATAAGGCGCCACAATATCATATTCCCACGCGCCAAGCTGTGTTTTTGCCAACGCATCTTTAGACTGACCATGCAGTGATAACAGCATAAACTGTTTATACAGCGCATCATTATCCACACCGCCTATATCTCTCCACACTAAGGCTCCACCTTCCGCTGTCGTAAGGTTCTTCACGGCATGAAAAGAAAAGCTTGTAAAATCAGCAATTTCTCCGCAATGTTTTCCATCACGCATTGCGCCAAACGCATGTGCTGCATCTGCAACTACTGCAATACGTCCTAATTTTCCCTGCAGTTCGCTGCTCGCCTGAAACAAACTCTTCTTTCTCTCTATAATCTCATATATTTTTTCGTAATCGCAGATTACTCCGGCTATGTCGACCGGAATAATTGCTTTTGTTTTTTCTGTAATAGCTTCTTCTAACGCCTCATAATCCATCTCATACGAATCTTTCTGCGTATCTACCAAAACTAATTTTGCTCCCACATGACAGACAACACTAGCAGATGCAGTGTAGGTGTAGGCGCTTGTAATTACCTCATCTCCTGGTCCTATCCCCAGAACACGCAATGCCATCTCTGCACACGCTGTTGCAGAATTCAAGCACACCGCTTTGCTTGTATTGCAAAACTTTGCAATGTTCTGTTCAAACAACTTTGTTTTTGGACCGGTTGTAATCCATCCGCTTTTCAGTGTATCGACTACTTCTCCGATCTCTTCCTCCGTGATATCCGGTGGTGAAAATAATATATTCATTTTACTCATAACTACTCCTCCATGACTGGTCCTTCATGACTCGCTCTTCCGAGCTTGCAAAATTCCTGATAGATTGCAGAATCACGTTCTTTATCTTCTTCTCTGATATGATATGTCGGCACAATACCAGAAACAATTTCTTTTACATCAAACCGTTCATCAATTGCTGCCTGCTCTAACTTTCTCAATTCACTCAAGAAATGAACCTCGTCAAATTCCAATGGCTTTCCTATATATATTAATTCGTTTTCTGTTTTTTGTAAACCTTCTTCTTTTGTCAGAAGCTCTTCGTACAATTTTTCTCCTGGGCGAAGTCCTGTATATTTAATTTCCATGTCTACACCTAAAGTATAACCAGAAAGACGGATCAAATTCTTTGCAAGATCCGCAATCTTAACCGGCTCTCCCATATCCAGCACAAAGATTTCTCCACCTTTCGCATATGCCCCTGCCTGAAGCACAAGTGAAACAGCCTCTGGAATTGTCATAAAATAACGAATGATATCTGGATGAGTGACCGTCACCGGTCCGCCAGCTGCCATCTGCTTTTTAAACAGTGGAATTACACTTCCATTACTTCCAAGCACGTTTCCAAATCGAACCGCTACAAACTCTGTATTAGAATATCTACTAAATGTCTGAATAATCATCTCACACATTCTCTTAGATGCGCCCATGATATTTGTCGGATTTACAGCTTTATCTGTAGAAATCAAAACAAATTTCTTCACACCATACTTGTCCGCCGCACGTGCTGTCTTATACGTTCCAAATACATTGTTTTTAATCGCTTCATTTGGGCTGTCCTCCATAAGCGGTACATGCTTATGCGCTGCTGCATGATATACAATATCCGGCCGATATAATTCCATAACACTCTCGATACGCTTTGTATTTCTCACAGAGCCAATCAAGGTCTCCAAATGCAGCATCGGATATTTCTTTTTCAATTCCTGTTGAATATCATATGCATTATTTTCATAGATATCAAATATAATCAAACATTTCGGATTATATTTTGCCACCTGTCGGCAAAGTTCGCTTCCGATAGAGCCACCGCCACCTGTAACAAGAACTGTTTTTCCTTTTACATATCCAAGAACACTGTCTAAATCAATATCAATTGCATCTCTTCCAAGCAGATCCTCAATCGAAACTTCACGAAGTTTTGAAACGCTGACTTCTTCTGTAATAAACTGATACATTCCCGGAAGCACTTTCAATTTACATTCTGTCTGATTGCAAATTCTCAAAATGTCTCTTGTGACTTTTGTCCCTGCTGAAGGAATTGCCAATACAATTTCGTCCACGTTATATTCCTTGGCTTTCTCAGTGATCGTATCTTTATTGCCCACAATCGGAACACCGTGTAGATATTTCCTTTTTTGATGGATTATCATCAATGACACATACAACCTTGCGGTTCAAATGTTTGCTGAATTTCAACTCATGAATAATCATGCTTCCAGCTTCTCCGGCTCCAATGACCATCGTATTTAAAATTCTTTCTTCCGGTCTGTTTAAACCGTGCATCACAATACGAAGCCCTCTATATGAAAATCTTGTGACAGTTGTTGTCATCAATAGCAAGAAGAAATAAAAGATATAGTAACTTCTCGGCACTTTCAATACTAAGAACTGCATTCCCAATGCCTGAAATGCGGTCGACAAAATACAGGCTCCAAAAATAAGCGTAAATTCATGCACACTCGCAAATGACCATACACTCTTATATAGTTTCATCAAGATAAAGATCACAATTGTTGTGATAATGTTAATCAGCATATAGCTCTTGATACTGTTAATATATTCCTGTGGTATCCAGCTATAGTGCAGCTCATGTCTGATAATCAAAGACAAATATGCATTCACAACAATGGTCAATACATCTACGATAAACAGCATAAACATTCTTGTTCTTGAGCTTCTCCAGTTTATTATATTTTTCATACTACTCCCTCTTTACAATTTTATTGCAAATTCTTACAATTTTTTTACATACTTTATTATAATATCAGATTTGGTGTGTTTATACAATATTTATCTTCTTAAGTTTTTCTATGCAAAAACGGAGATGTAAAAATACATCTCCATTTTTCTTATACACTATAATTCTTTTATCAATCGAAGGATTTTATATCCATACTCTTCCGCTGTTGCCCAACCGTATCCATTTGGGTTCTCTTTCTGACCTAACCATTCAACATATTTTGCCGATCCTCGTTTTACCAAATGAAACCTTGGATCAACCTGTGTATTATTGAGTGACTTTTCATTCGCATAGGCTTTTAAATGTTGTATCTGCGCCCTGACACCTTCTCTTACAGTTTTAAACGTTGCTCCTTGTGCACCGCCATCTAAAGCACCAATACCAGCGAAATTATACTGAGAAATCTGTACAGCTCCGCCAAATTTCAACCAGCCCGTTTCAACCATAGCTTGCATAAATGCGACTTCTACTTTGATACCTTCTGCCTTTGCTTCTTCTACATAGATTTGGCAAAACTTTTCTATCGTTGGTGCATCAGAATTTTTATAAAAAATTGGATAAACACCATTTTTCTTTTAAAGTACATAGCCAGACTGTTTGCAGTTACAGCACTTGTACCTTCAATCAAATATCCTTCTTGTCTGACTCCATTTTTATCAAAATAGTACTCTTCTCCATCTATCGTCTGCCAGCCAGTTACTCTTACTCCATTACTATTTAAATAATAGTAAGTACTTCCAAACGACAGCCAACCGGTGTGCATATGACCATCCGGCATCATATAATAATAAGTACTTCCAAATGATAACCAACCGTTACTATATCTCGTTCCATCCGGCATAAAATAGTATTTCTTTCCGGCTATCGTCTGCCAGCCTGTTACACGCAACCCTTCATCATTCATATAATAATAGGTACTTCCAAATGATAACCAACCGGTGTGCATATGACCATCCGGCATCATATAATAATATCGACTCCCGAATGATAACCAGCCGGTGTGCATATGACCATCTGACATAAAGTAATATTTCTTTCCGGCTATTGTCTGCCATCCTGTTACCCGATATCCATTTCCATCGAAATAGTATGTTTCTCCTGAAATATTCATCCACTGGTTTACTACGTACTTCCCATTCGTTAGATATTTCCACTTATCTCCAACCTGAACCCACTGTCCTTTACTCAGTCCCAAGTACTTTGCGATTCCAGTTGCATCTGCAACACCGAGCTTCTTTAATCCTGCCTCAGTTTTCAAGAACTTGTTCACATCATTTGCATTGCTCAAGAAAGCATGTTCCACAATAATTCCCGGTATTCCAGCTTCTTTCGCACAGATTTGAACTGAATAATAATCTGAAATAGAACCATCTGGATATTTCTCATTGACAGTAGTATCTTTGCTGTAAATCGGTGTCGGACGTTTGTTTAAACCAACTGCTGTCAGTTCATTTAATATTTTCTCTGCAAGTTCTTTTCCCTGCGTTGACAATTGTGGTTTCCAACTACTATTCGGGATAATAATTTCTGCACCATTTGCGCTGGCAGCTCCTGAATTCAAATGAAGACTTACATATATTTTTGCTCCTGCCTCTGCTGCTGCCTGTACTCTTTTCTCAATACAAGCTCCCGAAGTTCCCGTTTTCGGATAAGGACACGCTGCAGTTGTTCTTGTCATATAAACTTTCACACCATTATATGTCTCTAATTCTGCCTTTGCATACTTCGCTATTTTTAAAGTCAATTCTTGTTCTGTCAGACCTGACCCACTTGTCCCGCCATGCCTGTTATCATGTCCAGGATCCAGCGCCACGACAATCTCACCCGCTTTTTCTGCGCTTCTTATTCCCGCTGCTGCTCCCATCTCTTCTGAAACGGCAGTTAACGCTAATGCAATATTATCCTGTGCCTCAGTTTCTCCATTTTCGCCAATCGTTACTATCGATGTCTCCACTGCATCTTCCGGATCCAACGGCTGCAGTTCTCCAATCCCATCGTATGCTTTGTTCACTCCAAATTCTGCTTCTACATTTAAGTCAGTTAATAAAAACATTGTTCTTGCTGATTTTCCTCAAATCTGATGTCTGTTACCTTATATGTGCTCTGCTCACTTTCATCCACATATTCTTTCGAGAACACATACAGATATCCAGACTGATTACTGCATGTCCATTCTTCTGTTGAACCATCTTCTTTTTGCACAGTAATCCGCATATTGCTTATCTGTTCTGTTCCATCTCCCCAAGACACAACAATGTTTTGTGTGTTCGGTGATTCCAAATAGGGACTTTCTACCAAAATATAATTCAATCTGTTTTCTGCTTTTACTGTATTGGCCGCGTCTGTTTCAGCTACTTCTGTTTCTTCTACCGCCGAACTATTGTCCATTGCCAATGATGTGCTCATCTGAAAATCAGAAAACACCATCACTGCAAGCAGAATAATTGCCACAAACCTTTTTCTTATGCTTTTCATCTTTTTTTCCTCTTCACTCTCACCTAATCATAGCTGATATATCCTTCCAAAACGGCATGTCCTGTATCAAGCGGATTTCCGTTTTCTGTAATTTTAACTCCATCACAATCATACGCCTCTGAGTATGTCCTAACAACACATTCTAGTACCTGTTCCGAACCGGTCGTCCCCATTCCTCTTAGATAATCACCAAATGCTGTATTAACATCTAAATCAATCTTCTCTTCGGAATCATTCACAGAAACACTTTGAACCTCACAAGTTTCAGATAATACAGATGCTTCTTTTAATTTGGCAACAATTACTTCCTGTAACTCTCCTGCCACAGTCACCTCATCTCTAGTAATTTCTCCTGTTGTTTCGTCTATATAATAGACTCCTAATTTCTGCTCTATTTTATCTGTGCCATTCTCTAATTCCTCTTCTGCATCATCTTTTACGCTCTCATTTTTCTCTGGTTCCTTTTCCGGCTGACTTGTCTCCCCTTTGCTACAACCAGAAAAAGCCAACATCACAGCAAATAGTACCACTACTATTTTTCTTTTCACTTTTTCACCTCCTAATTAATTATATTCAGTTCCAATTTACTATATCTTCCTACATTTTTCAACAAAAAAGCATAATATTGTCTTTTTTCTTCTATCTATAGAATTCCTCTGTTTCTCTTTTTTGAATATTTGCCCGAAACGGCATCGACTTATTTTCATTCATCGGCAAGCTTAGCCAGAACTGCTAAACTTGCCGACAATCAGACTCGGGGACTCCCCGAAATGAATTTTCTAAAACAACTTTTCCGGATACACACCGCCATCTACAAGCGCACGCACAGAAGCGACCACCGCCGCTTTATCCTCTTTGTAAGTCACTCCAAACCACTTGTCGTGTGAACGCAATACTTTTACATCTGCGCTTCCATCCGCCAATAAATCTCCAACAATTGTAGGTAAAAGGTATTCTGCTTTTAAGCTATTTTCTTCAACCTTTGATAAAAATTCTCGAAATCCCTTCTCAAGTACTTCAAAAAACTCGGGATGTAATCCCCACATATTCATAGAAACAGGAGAATGTACATCAACTTCTACCATTCCATCTTCCGTGCGAACAGCAGCTCCTTTTTCCGTCTTTTCAATATTGGAAGTCTCAACAATATCTGTCAGCATATGATTTTCATCCACTTTACAGATTCCTCTTGTCACTCCGCCATTTTCACTCAAAGTATTTCCCAGGACAAATCCAACCATACTCACCTGAAGTTTATCATTTCTTTCCTGCTCCTGAATCAGATGATTATACGCCTCCACATAAGCTTCTTTTCCGTAATAATCATCTGCATTAATTACTAAAAACGGTTCACTCACAACATCTTTACAGCAAAGAATTGCCTGACCGGTTCCCCAAGGTTTTGCTCTGTCAGCATATTTTCCTTTAAATTCTTCTGGAATATCCGAAATCTCTTGATATGCATAAGCGACCTCTACAACTTTTTCAATCCTGTTTCCAATCACTTCTTTAAAATCTTTTTCTAAATCCTTGCGGATAACAAATACAACCTTATCAAACCCAGCTTCCATAGCGTCATAGATAGAATAATCCATAATGATCTCGCCATTTGGTCCTACTGGTTCCAACTGTTTAATTCCTCCGCCAAAACGACTTCCAATACCTGCTGCCATAATTACTAACGTTGCTTTTGCCATCTTCTTCCTCCTGTTCGCTATTCGCCAAGCCCTTCTTCTACGATTCTCGCCATCTCTTGCATAGCTTTTTCTTCATCTTCACCTTCACAAATTAACTCAATCACATCACCTTTTTTTATACAAGCACCCAATACGCTCAACACACTCTTGGCATTGGCAGTTGTATTCTTGGAAAGAAATGTAATTTTACTTTGGAACTGCATTGCAGTCTTGCAAAACAGCCCGGCAGGTCTCAAATGAAGACCTGTTGGATTATTGATTGTCAATTTTCTTCGTACCATTCTCTTAGCTCCTCTCATTTTATTTTTTTGTCAAAATAACCTGTATCGTGGCGCCTCCGACAAAACTGCATCCTTCCGGAAGACTCGCTATTGTAACCGGAACATCATAGGTTCCTTCTTCACTGTAACTTTTCAAATCAATAGATGCCGCAATCTTCTCTGCAGACATATTTTCTAATGCTTCATCAAGTCCTTCAAACTGCAATTCTACATTTTGCTCCGGACCATATGAAAGTTCCATGCCTTCCGGCAAATTGTTTACCGCTATCGACCGTACCGGAATTGCAATATTTTTGATTCCTTCTTTTTCAACCAGAATATTTACCACTACGCTTCCCGCCGAACTGTCTGCCAAACTAATTCCGTCCGGAAGATAATCTGTAATATTCACCACAACCTTTGTCGTCTCTGTAAGATTTTCCTGTTTGAGCGCACTGCTTGCAACCTCTATGTCATCTATCTTTTCCACGTCTTCGCGATTTCCCATAATCGTAATACGCTGAGGTTCGATCTGAAGTCCTGACACTGCATACCCGCTTTCAGTTCCAATCTCTGATTGGTCAAACTTCAACTCCACTTCCTTTGTCTCCAGCAAATGCACTTTAATATTCACACCACTGCTGTCCACATCGCTGGATAGCAAGCTTTTATCTATAACATTGTCCGCTGAATCATAATAGATCAGTTCATCCGCCTTTAAGGTTGTATCTTCCGACAACCCCGACACATCTACTCTCGCAACCACTTTACTGATTCTTCCAAGTGATGACTTTGGACCACTGATATCAATGGACTGTGGTTCTGCTTCCAGCTCACCTATCACATAACCACTTTGCAAATCTCCTGTCGCAATCGCCGTAACCGGAAATGTCTTATTTTCGATATTTTCTTTCACAATCTGAATATTTCTCGGATTAGGTAATGCCTCCTTGTAATCTCCTTCAAAACCTTCTATGGTAATTCTTACCGGAACAGAACCTGATTGCTCTTCTTTTAAATCTGCAACCGCCTTAATATCCTCCGTCTTGATTTTTTCCATAATCGAACGTTCTGCCTTCACTGTAACTGCAATCTGCTTTACATCATCCGCAATTTTAAAGGTCTGCCCATGCTCTGTTACCACCTCCGGGTTTGCGACTGTGATCTCCGGATAAAACGTCTTTGTGACAATCGGTCTCGAAATATTCATCACAATAAGCCACAAAAGCGCTGAAAAAAGGAGTGCTATGAACTTTAGGACAAAATTATTTGTCAGTTTGTTTTTCATTCTTTCGCCTTCCTTTCCATATCATAGACCGTTTTTCTTCCAAAGATTTATTCTGTACATGGACAAGCTTCTCTCTTAAGAATTCCGGCTTCACATTCCGTGTAAGGTGTCCTCCCATTGCTATAGATACATATCCAGTCTCCTCTGAAACTGTAATCACAAGCGCATCGCTCACTTCACTCATTCCTACCGCTGCTCTATGTCTCGTTCCAAGCTCTTTGCTAAGTCCCATATTATCAGACAACGGCAGATAACATGTTGCCGAGACAATTCGATTACCTCTCACAATAACTGCTCCGTCATGAAGCGGTGTATTATGTTCGAAGATATTAATCAGCACCTGACTGGATACCAGACAGTCCAACTCAATACCTGTATTCTGATACTCTGTAAGCATAATCTCTTGCTCTACCACAATCAATGCTCCGGTCTTCACCTTTCCCATCTCATAACATGCCGTCACAAGTGCATCGATCGTCTTATCATCAAACCTTCCTGATTCTTTGCTTCGTTCAAACGGAACTACTGCAATCCAAAAATCTTTTTGCCCGAGACGCTCCAACGCTCTTCGCAGCTCCGGCTGAAACACGACAACTGCTGCTGTTGCCAGGACGCTGATGGAATTCGTTGCAATCCACAGAATTGTGTGCATCTTGAAGATAGCCGCGAGTAAAATAAAGACAAGCAGAACAATAATTCCCCGCAAAAGCATCCATGCTTTCGTATGTTTGATCCACACCATCAACTGATAAACCAAAAATGCAATAATAATAATCTCAACAACATCTGTCACCTGTATTTTCGGGAAATACAACTCTTTAAAATATATTTCAAAGAAATTCTGTAATTTCTGTCCCATTTTCTCACCTCCATCTCTTTCACATCTTTTTTACTAATGTTTTAATTCTTCTTCTAGTAATTCTTGAATCTCAAGTTCTTCTTGCAACGCTTTCGTAAGAAGCATCTCGTCGGTCTGGTTCTTCAGGATTTTTTCCTGCTTCAACTCATCCATCCGCGACGTCTCCTGACGTTCATTAATTCGTTTACCGTTTTCTCAGGTGCAGTCACCGTCACTTTCGGGACTGCTTTTACATAATAAAAATACTCATCATCTTCAAATTGAAGATTCTCTGTTCTTGAATAGTCAACCGCAAATGCAAAAAACTCTAACACAAGCGCCAATAATATCGAAACAATTGTCCCAATAATAACCGCCACATACGGAACATCTACATGCATCGTGACTCTTCCGATCACCACTACGATCACATATACAAGTGCGCCTGAAACAATCGCAATCTTCCACGCATTATCAACTGATAATTTTCTCACACTATATACTACAAGTAAGCAGATCACAAATGCAATAATCGCAGTCCACATCTCCTTATTGTTAAATAACTGTTGCGCAAAAGCGGTGAGTTGGGCAAACATCTCTGAATCCCCTGCTCCTTTTATCGTTGTCTCATACGCTTTTACATATGTAACCATATAACACGCAATCGTTCCAAATGCAATCGGAACTGCACATAAAGGTCCTCCTGTCAATCCGTATACAATCGGTATCAGCATCGGTATCTTCAGTGTGAACGCAATCGGCATCAATAATAGAACAATCGCCTTATCCGGCGTAAATCGGAAATACAAAATAAACATGATTAAAAAAATCACTGCTGCCACCGCAGCCACACCCACGGACAACGCATAAAACTGTACAACTGTAAGTGCCACAGCCACTACCACTGTCGCTGTAATCGGCAAAAATGTACAAATCACTGCAAGACCAAGTGTGACCATCGGATTCGCTGAAATCTTCATAAACCCAATGTTACTGCTGATAAACATAAAAGTTGCCAACGCTAAAATAAACTGAACTCCTTTATCCACAATTTTTAGAATATCTCGCATATAGTCTCAGTATAGTCTCTCTCACCTCAATCAAACGATCCATCTACATATTCTCCTTCTCGTAAAGCTTGTTTAACACTAACAGATTATGGCTATATTTTTTCACGCGAGTTCTGGCTTCACTATGCTTTTTCTGATAAAACCGCCCGCTCGCTATCCAATATGCGACTAACACAATCACATAGATTATCAAAATCACTGCTACTAAAATAATTGCTTTTACCAACGTCAGTTCTTCTAAAACCTGATCCATATATGCAATTCCAATCAGTCCGGCAACCATCGCATATCCGATTGTCGTCCAGATCATTGTCGCCAGCCTATGAAAGCTCACATAATCTTTCTTATAGTAAGAACTCACCTTAAAATCTTCTTTTCCTTCTTTTTGTTCGTAGGAAGCAAGCTGCACCATAAGTTTTACTCGTTCTTCATTCAACATAAACGTCACCTCTAAACTTGTTTTCCCCTCAAGACATTAGTTTCAGTATAGCATTATTCAGTATCCTTGTCCAATACTTATAGTCAAAAAACACACTTTTTGAACACCTCTGCTTTTCAATTCCTCTGCCACTGTATCAATTGTGCTTCCTGTCGTATAAATATCGTCAATGACCAACACCGTTTTGTAGTTCTTCCATTGACCTGTAACTGAAAATGCGTGCTTTAAATTTTGTTTTCGTTCCTTATCGTTCAGTTCTTTTTGCGGTCTCGTGTATCTGCTGCGTATTACAGATCTGCTGTCAACCGGAATTCCCATCATCTCTCCAAGATGCTTTGCTACAATCTCCGCCTGATTATATCCACGAAATCTCTTTTTCTTACGATGCAGCGGAATCGGAACAATCACCTCTATCTCCCACTCCCGTATCAGTCTGCCATAGATTCGAATCATCTCTTTCGCATAAAACTCTCCGTAAATACGTCTGTTTTTATATTTGAACTGATATATCGACATACTGACCGGCATCTTGTGTATCCAGATACTTCTTCCTTGATCATATGCATGCACATTTTTCTGACAGTCATAACAATATTCTTGTTCAGCATAGCGAACCGGTTTACCGCACTTTTTGCATCTCGGCTCCGTTATATAAACTACCTTTTCTGCACAATCCTTGCACAATTCCTTGTCGCTGACTTTTCCACAAAAGCAGCATGTTTTCGGATAAATTATCCCCAAAATCTTTTTCCAAATGTTCATTATTTTACGGACTCTTGACACATCTCCTGGTTATCGTCTAAAAATCCTGTATGCATTCCGCCAGACTTGTATATCTGTTCTGCTCATTTGCATTTCGAATCATCTCTTGAAATGTCACATCGCTTCCAACAAGTGTTACACATTTTTTAGCTCTCGTCACCGCCGTATAGATCAAATTTCGGTGATAAAGCTGCCGTGGTCCCTGCAGAAGCGGAATCACAACCGCAGGGTACTCACTTCCCTGCGATTTATGTATGGTGATAGCATATGCCAACTCCAACTCGTCTAATAACTGAAATGGATAATTTACTTTCTTTTTTTCCTCATATTCGACTTCTACCGTCTCCGTATAAGAATTAATTGATGTAATTCTTCCGATATCTCCATTGAATACGCCGATTCCTTTATCTACGACAAGACCGTATTTCGTTGCAATCTCCCATTCCAGCTGATAATTATTTTTTATCTGCATTACTTTGTCACCAACACGAAAAAAGCTTATCTCCATATTCTTTTTCTTCTTTACTTTTATCGGGCGGATTCAGATACTGCTGCAAAATCGTATTCAGCCGTTCCACACCCAAAAGCCCTTTCCGCATCGGAGTTAAAACCTGTATATCAAACGGATCTGCCCCCACATATTTCGGTAATTTCTTTTGAATCAGCGCAATCACAACACTGATGATCGTGTTGGCATCCTGTCTTTTTAAAAAGAAAAAGTCTCTGCTCTTATTATCTAAAATGACCTCTTCACCCCGATTGATCTTATGAGCATTCACCACAATGTCACTTTGTTCTGCCTGACGGAAAATCTTTGTCAATGTAATAACAGGAAAACATTCTGATTTGATTAAATCTTTCAAAACACTTCCCGCCCCTACAGAAGGAAGCTGATCCTGGTCTCCCACAAGAATCAGTCTTGTCCCAACCATAACCGCATTGAGCAGCACATGCATTAACGGCAGATCCACCATCGACATCTCATCGATAATGATAACATCTGTCTCCAGCGGATTCTCTTGATTTCTCGCAAATTCCATACGATTATCGTCATTTCCTGGCGCGTATGCCAATTCAAGCATCCGGTGAATTGTCCTCGCCTCGCACCCGGTCGCCTCCGTCATACGTTTTGCAGCTCGCCCTGTCGGTGCCGCCAGAAAAATATCCATACCTTCGCTCTCAAAAAAATGAATCATCGCATTGATTGTTGTTGTCTTTCCGGTTCCAGGTCCTCCTGTCA
>ENA-OQIF01000451-OQIF01000451.1-human-gut-metagenome-genome-assembly--contig:-NODE-451-length-15722-cov-2.702276_pt1 | contig 15722 bp, 7 predicted proteins | sample MGYA00242574_ERZ504738 | MGnify/ENA primary metagenome ERZ504738 (study PRJEB26092, sample SAMD00036437) | human gut metagenome | host: Homo sapiens | study: EMG produced TPA metagenomics assembly of...
CGCGACATCAAGACGAGCAATGTGCTCATCACCTGGCAACGGTTGCCCACGCTCGCCGACTTCGGCATCGCCGTCACCGCCTACGATCACAGCAGCACCGGCTACTCCCTGCCGTGGGCTCCTCCGGAGACGCTGCGCACGGGCGGTGCGGGAGGTGAGGCGGCCGACATCTATTCGCTGGGCGCAGTGCTCTATGCCTCACTGGTGGGCACCTCCCCGTTCGAATACGGGTACCACCCGAAGACGGCGAAGGAGCTGGCAAGGCTCATCATGACGCAACCGCTGCCGACGATCCAGCGCAACGACGTTCCCACTGTGGTGCATGAGACGTTGGCACACGCAATGGCGCCGAATGCCGACGATCGCTACCCCTCCGCACTGGCTTTCGCCCGCGCGCTCCAGCAGGCGCAATTCGACCTGTATGGGCACGCCACACCGGTGAATGTCGAGGGCGCAGACCCCTATCCGTCCAGCATCGCACGCCGGCAGATCACCGAACGTCCGCCGGCGGCACGGCAACGCGGCAAACACCGCAAGGCGTGGATGGTCGCGGGCTTCACCGTCGCGCTGCTCACCCTGTTCCTCGCGGTGTTCATGGGGTTCGTGCTGCCCGGGCTCGACACCCATGCCAGCGGAAACCAGACGGTTGTCGAAGGCAGCCACGGCGCACTCCAGAACGGCGAACGGCCCGAACCCACGGGCAACGAGCCCCCCGGCGCATCCGTTGTGCCGTCGCCGCAACAGCTTTCCGGCACCCTCGACGAGAATGGCATCGCGCATTTCCATTGGAGGAATCCAGATCCACGGGAAGGCGACACCTACGTGTGGTCGCGTATCGGCGCCGCGACCACGCCGGGCGCCTCGCATGTGGTCGATTCCACCGGCTTTGACATTCCGGCTGACCAAACCGATCAGGCGCAGGTGTGCGTGCGCGTGAGCATTGTGCGGGCAGACCGCAGCATGTCGGCACAACCCGCCATCGCCTGCGCGGTACGGAAATGAGGTGACATGACCGAATCGCCACGCAACAGCATGCACAAGTTCTCGCCACGGCGCATATTCCGCGGTCGCGGCAAAACGTGGATGGTGCCCCGCGGCCATGCTCGTCATCGTGCTCGCCGTCATCGCGGGAGCCCTCGTCATGCACTCGGTCTCGCAACGGCATCTGCAACTCGACGACGGGACCGTCTGGGTGACCTCGCAGGCCGACCAGAAGGCGGCCCGCTACAACGTGCGGCTGCGTGAGCCGGATGCGAGCGTCACCGCACAGTCGCCGAACTTCGACATCGCGCAGCACGGTGGAGACGTCATCCTGGCTGAGCCGCAAAAAGCCTCGGGCATCGACCAATCCACCATGGGTACCGCCGACGCCACCGCGACCACCTCCACGATGCGCACGCTGGTGGGTGGCCGTACCGCCGCGATCATCGACGCCGACCGCGGCGAGGTATGGGTGGGAAAAGCCGATGGCATCGCGCACCTCTCCCCCACCACAGCCACCGCGACGATGAAACTCGGCACCGGCGGCCGAATCGCCATCGCCGCGGACGGCACCGTCTACGGCCTCGACGCCCACACGGCAAAGGTGTACACCGTCGGGGCTGGTTCGAACACGGCGCATGAAATCGTCACACTGAACGAAGGCGAACCCATTGCCGCGGATTCCTTCACCGTGGTCGACGGCCAACCAGTGGCCAGCAGCGGCAACCGCCTGTACTTCGGTCGGAGCCATATCACCGTGGATGGCGTGGGAACCTTGACGTTGCAGGCACCTCCAGCCGACACCGACGACCGCTCACAACGCGGTTGGGTCGCGGCGGCCGCACCGGGCGCACTGGTCACGATGCCGCTCAACGAGGGAGCCAAACCCGCCATCCACCGCACCGCAGGCACCGGCGAGGCCGCACAACCCGTGTCGGTGAACGGATGCGTGCACGGGGCATGGAGTCAAACCGCGCGAAACTATGCCACCGTCTGCTCGGCGAACGGCGAACCCGATATGCTCGATCTGCAGGCGATCACCGCGACGGCCAATCTTCGCCTTCGTGTGAACCACAGGCTCGTCGTGCTCAACGACATCGCGAACGGCAACATATGGAACCCGGCGGATTCGCCGGATGTGATCCAGATTCAGTGGAAGCGGCTCGACAACGACACCAGCCGTCAGACGAGCACCACCACCGATAGCACGAGTTCGAAGCACACGTTCGCACGGGAATGCTCCACGAAATCAGGGCAGATTCGCGCAGTGGACGACGAGTTCGGCATACGCGCCGGCTCCAACACCGTCATCGACCCGTTGCGCAACGACGAGCAGACCGACTGCTCGGTGCTACGCATCACCTCAGTGAGCTCGCCGGAGAATGATTCGGTGAAGGCGTCCGCCATATATGATGGCCGGTTCCTGCAGGTCAGCGCGCACAACCCCGGCCGCGCGACCTTCACCTATGAGATCGGCGATGGGCGCGGACAATCCTCAAGGGCGACCGTGACGCTGACGATTGCCGGCGACCAGAACCGCACACCAACCCGCAAGGAGCAGCCGGAGGAAACCGAGGTCGAACAGGGTGCCACGTACACCATGAACGCGCTTGGCGGCTTCGTCGACCCAGACGGCGATCCGCTCACCCTGGTCGGCGCCAGTGTGGAGAACACCGACGAGGCGACGGTCTCCGCACGCCCGGACGGCGAACTCGTGTTCCACGCCGGTTCGATGCGCGAAGGCCGTGCAGCGGTGCGGCTGCAGGTCTCCGACGGCAGGAACCTCACCGAGGCAACCGTGTACTTCACCATCCGTCCGCCGCACACCTTGGCGGCGAACATAGATCCGGTCTGCCGCACCACCACGCCGAACACAGCAGTGACCGTCGATCTGTCCAAGGTCGTGCACGCCACCTCGGCCGATACCCCGCAATTGACACGGGTAGACAATCCCGAACGCACGAACGTCACCATGCGCGCCACCGACATGTCGTTCACCTTCCAGTCGAGCGAACCGGGCACCTATCATGTGCCCTACACGATTGTCCAAGGCGATGTGGAAGCCTCGGGACTGGCACGCATAGACGTCGAACCCGACCAGGAGGAATCGGCAAGGCCGGTCGCCGCCAACGACGTGGCATTGCTCGGAGCCGACAAGACGGCCATCGTGGAACCGCTTGCCAATGACGTCGACCCCATGGGCGGCGTGCTGGCCGTCACCGATGTCAGGGCCGACGCCAAATCCGGCATCAAAGCGGGCATCGTGGGAAATAAACGCGTGTATATCACGGCTCAGACGCTGCCATCTGCACCAGTGAGTCTCGACTACACAGTGGCGAACGCACAGGGCATCGCCACCGGCACCATCGTGGTGCAACCGCCGGCGCTCACCAGTGCCGATTCCGTGCCGAAGGCCTCCGACATCACCGTACCCGTACGCACCGGGGGCATAGTGTCGGTGGATGTGCTCGACCATGTCTCGTACACCGGTGCCTCGGCCCTCGCGCTGGACCGAAACCTCAAGACTGATGCGGGCAAGTTCCGCGGGCTCGCCTTCGCCTCGTCGAACACCGTACGGTACCAAGCTCCCAGTACGTCGGGTAATTACCCGCTCACCTACACGGTGACCGATGCCCTCGGCAACGCGTCATCGGCCGTCGTCACCTTCGCCGTGCATGACAGTGACGCGGAATCGAAATCCGCGCCGAAACCCACCGATGTCGAGGCGCAAGTGGCTGCTGGCCGAAAGATCCGCATCCCGATTCGCGTGACCGGCATCGACACGGACGGCGATGACGTGCAGTTGCTCGGCTTGGGCAACAATGCGCCCAAACTCGGCCGCGTGATGGAAACCGGAGCGGATTATCTGGTGTACGAGGCATTCGCCGATTCCGTGGGCACCGACACCTTCAGCTACGCGGTGGAGGACTGGACGGGCAGGCGCGCCCAAGCGCAGGTTCGCGTCGGCGTGTTCCAAAGCGGCGCGGATTCGGGAGTCTACGCCCGCGATGACTCGGTGACACTGCGCCCGGGAACCTCGACCACCGTGCCCCGTGCTGCGCAACGACATCGCGTCTGACAACAGCAATCTTGTGCTCGAGAACAACGTGCAATGCCAAGGCATCGACAACGTGAAGGTGCAGGGCGGCATGATCTCGCTCACCGCACCCGACCATACCGGCACCGCCTACATCATCTACACGGTCCGCAACGCAGCGGGGGTCAAGGATGTCGGGTTGCTGAGCGTCACCGTCGATCCGAACGCACCCATCCAACCGCCGAGCGCCTACGATTACCGGGTGCCGGCAAGCGCCACCGTGGACAAAAGGACGGTGAACGTGGATGTCTCGGCATGGATCTCCAACCCGTCAGGAAGCCTCGACGAGCTCGCAGTGAATGTGGACAAGTCCGCCGCCCAGCATGCGCGTGCCACCGGCGACACCACGCTCTCCATCGATCTCACCGATGAGGCGAGGGCCATTGCCTATACGGTAACGAACACGACGCACGGCATCACCTCGACGGCATTCATCCATGTTCCCGCCTACGGCGTGTTCCCGCCAACCCTACGACCTCAGGCACCCCCTCTGCGGGTCAATGCCGGGGAGACCATCACCATCCCGCTTGCCGACCACGTACGCGTAGGGGCCGGCAAGGCGCCGATGCTGGCGAACTCGGAGTCGGTGAGTGCCACGAAAAGCGACAACGACGATTATGTGGTGAACAGCGGAACGCTCAGATTCACCGCGAGAAGGGACTACTCCGGACCGGCATCGATCACCTTCACCGTGACTGACGGCAGCCGGGGCACGAATGTGAGATTCGTCAACACGGCAGTGATCACATTGCCCATCACCGTAATCGGCAACACGCGTCCCGCGCCGACGTTCGCAGGCACCACCGTGGATGTCGTCGCAGGTGAGGCCGCCACGGTGATCGACCTCAACGCACTGGTCTCAGGCGGGGCGAATGAGGATCGGAAACCATACTCGTTCACTGGAGGTCAATCGTCTGCACCCTTCACCACATCACTCACCACCGACGGCAAACTCACCGTGGCGGCCGACGCCACCGCCACACCGGGTGCCACCCAATCGATTCCCATCACGCTCGACTATGGCAATGGTGCGCTCCACGCCGGTATCACCGTTCGGGCCGTGCCGTCCACACGCCCATTGGCCCGGCTCAACCCCGCCACCATCAGGCTCAAACCCGGTGAAAGCACCGGCATCGATGTGACTCAAGGAGCGTACAACCCATTCCCCCAAACCCCGCTGAGCCTTGTTTCGGCGAACGCGGATGCAGACTCCACGCTGCAAATGCAAACCGAGGGAACCGTTCTGCGTCTCTCGGCGCCTCCAACAATGCCAGCCGCCACCTACCATGTGGTGATCACCGTCATGGATGCCACCAAAACCGAGGAACGCAGCGTAAGCGCCACGCTCACAGTCGTCGTGCAGAATGTTCCCGGCGCCCCGTTGCTTTCCCCCGTGGCCGCAAAACCCGAGGATTCAGCGGTAACACTCAATTGGACGACCGGCAGCGCCAACGGCTCGCCCATCACCGACTATCTGGTGAGATGGCAGGGAGGCGAACAATCCTGCGGAAACGTGACATCATGCCGCATCGGGAATCTGCACAATGGCACCACCTATACGTTCACGGTGCGGGCACGCAACGCCATAGGCTGGTCGCCGGACTCCAATGCGGTGACGGGTAGACCCAATCGGGCACGGAACCCCCCGGACAGGTGCAGGTGAGGGGCGGTCACCGCAGCGTCGAGGTCTCGTGGAACGAGCCGGACTACGCAGGCTCGCGCCCAAGTTCCTACACCGTGCAATTGCAGGGGCCCGACGGTTGGACGAAGACGAACACCAGGGTGACGGCGCTCGCCACATCCTTCGAGATCGACAACAACGTGATCACCGACTCGAGCGCCTTCTCCGCCACCGTCGTGGCGAACAACGAAGTCGGAGCCAGTGTGCCGAGCCGACTCGTGTCAACCCGGGACGTGTGGGGAGACCCCGATGCCCCGCAAGTGAGCATCACGCAGGCCAACGACCATGAGATCACCGGCACCGTGACGCTCGGCAACATGCGCAGGGCGGGGTGCGCCTCCATCCAGCTCTCCCATGGCACGACATCGTGCGAATCGCTGCGGTTCAGGGTTCCCCTCGACAATGCCATGTATTTCAAGCCGTTGAGCGTGAGCGCCACCGTGCACACATCAAGGCGTCCCGCAACTGTGGCGACGGGACAATCGAACACCATCGAGCCCACCATCGGCATTGCCGAGCCAAGTGTGCGCATGGAGGGCAGGAATGACGAGTGCATATTGGAATGGTCGGTGCCACGCGGCAGGCATGACGGCGTTCATGTGAAATTCGGTTCCATCGATGCAAACAGGGAGCCCGCCGGCAGTGAGACAGTGCGGCTCAGTCCGTGGGAGCGCTGCCCTGCGGGCGAGGTACGCACCCGGCTCCAAGGCCATTACAGCCCACCGGCACGGGCAACGAGCACACACCAGTACCGTGTGGCGCCAACCGTCGACGCCAACGAAATCGAGGTGAGCTGGTCGCAGCACAACCGCGATGCCATCGTGATGCGCAACACAGGGCGCGCCTTCACCGACTACGGCCAGCCCGTCACCATCACCTTGTCGTTCAGCAACGGATTCACCACGCGCTGGAATCCGGACACCGATGTCACGGTTCGTCCGGCACCCGGCGAGAGCACAGTCCCAGACAATCTGCGCTGGACCGCAAGCATCACCATGAACGAGGATGCCGGCTATGCCGCACGCACCGAAGAGCACACGGTACAGGGCATTCGCCGGGCGGCCACAACCCGCACAATCGCCTGGCACACGACACCACGACTTCCGGCAGGGCATCACAGTCTCGAGCCGCATCATATTGCAAAGGAGAGGTTCCATGACAGCCAAGCATGAACAGCCTGATGCACCCCATGCACAGCATACGGACGAGGGCTACGAATCCACCGTCCTCTCACGACGGGGCTTCCACACGCCTGCGGACGTGGCGCCGGATTCCGACGCCACCCGGCTGGGAGGCGTCCATGCTTCACCGTCGCGAACCGAAGTCCAGACGGTCACCGAGACCGTGAGCACCGTGAATATGCCGACCGAGCGAGATGCCACCGCAGTTCGGAGCGAATCTGCTCACAAGGGCGACATTGTGCGGTTCCACAGTCTGTTCGACGCCATCGTGGCGAACATATCGCAAGTGGTGGTGGACAAGGAGAAAACGATTCGCGAGTGCGTCACCGCCCTCCTTGCCGGCGGCCATGTGCTGCTTGAAGACAACCCGGGCACCGGCAAGACCCAGCTTGCCCGAGCGCTCGCCCAATCCATCGACACCTCGTTCAAACGCATCCAATTCACCCCGGATCTGCTGCCCTCCGACGTGGTGGGAGTCACCTTCTACGACCAGAAGAACGGCGAGTTCACGTTCCGCCCAGGTCCGGTGTTCGCGTCCATCGTGCTCGCTGACGAGATCAACCGAGCCTCACCGAAAACACAGTCGGCCCTCCTCGAGGTGATGGAGGAGCAGCACGTCACCGTCGACGGGACCACACATACGGTGCCGCAGCCATTCATGGTGATCGCCACCCAGAACCCGATCGAACAGCTCGGCACCTACTCACTGCCCGAAGCGCAGATGGACCGCTTCCTGCTGCGCACCACGATCGGCTACCCCATCCAGGACCCGGAGCATGCAGTTGCTCAAGGAGGCCGACATCACCGATCGCGCCAGCACCATCGGCAGCGTTGTGAGCGCCCATGACATACTCGACATGCGCAAGGCCGTGCAACAGGTGCATATCGACGACGCGATCTACGAGTATATTCTGCGGCTGGTGGAGCAGACGCGCAACAGCGAGCTCGTCGCCGTCGGATCTTCCATGCGCGGTGCGCTTGCGCTCACCCGTTGCGCCCGTGTGTGGGCGGCGGCCGACAATCGCGCCTACGTCATTCCTGACGATGTCAAGGATCTCGCCATCTCGGTGCTCGCCCACCGCCTGACGCTCACGCCGGATGCCACCTTCGCCGGCCAGAGCCAGCACAGTGCAATGCAGGCGATCATCGACGACGTGCCGGTTGCCGCAGACGGGACTCAACGAAGCCCACGAATCCACGCATGGCGAGCGCTGACATGGCCATACGGAAATACGTATCGCCATTGGGCTGGGCGGTGGCCGGCATGTTCGTGCTCACGCTCGCGTTGTTCCTATGCCTGGGTTGGGTGGAGATGCTTGCGTTCGCACTCGTGTGCGCCACGTTGCTCGTAAGCTCCGCGGCGCTTTCAGTGGGCAACACTGCGTTCACGGCCACGCTTTCGGTATCGAACACGCGGGTGAGCGTCAACCAGACGATGCACGCCATGGTCACCGTGTCGAATCCGAGCACCTCCGTCACCGCGAGCGCGAGCGGCGATCTGCCGATATCCCAGAGCAACTACGGCAGTCTCGAGTGGCACCATGAACGCTTCGCCATACCGAGTCTCGGCGCCCACCAGTCGAAGCAGACGGCGATTCCCCTCACCGCAACGCATCGCGCGGTGGTCACAGTCGGGCCATTGTCGGTGCGCAAAGGAGACCCGTTCGGCCTGGTGCGGCGCGAGCATCGTCTCACCGAGCAGATCCGCGTGTACATTCACCCGGACATCGTGCCGCTGCACACACTGCACGCCGGAATCATACGTGATCTGGAGGGCAATCCGAGCGACGACCTCGTCAATGACGACCTGAGTTTCTTCGGTCTGCGCGAATACGAATATGGTGACGACGTGCGCAATGTGCACTGGCTGAGCACCGCGAAAACGGGAACGCTCATGATCCGGCAATTCGAAGCCACGCGTCGCACCGATTCGTCGGTGAGTCTTGACGTTGCGGCGTTTTCGTATGCGAGCGCCGAGGAGTTCGAACTCGCGGTGAGCGTGTTCGCCTCGATTGGCGTGCAGTGTGTGTCAGAACGGCGTGCGCTGTATGCGCAATCCGGCAGATTGCATGTGCAGCCGCGCAAACCCGCCGACTTTCTCGACACGTGCAGTGAGATCGAACCTGAAACGCGTGGGGGCACCATGCTGGCGAATCTGGCACGCGAGGCCCTGCTTGCCTGCGACAAGGCATCGCTGTACTGCTTTGTCGCCGGTTCCGCGCATGAGGTGGACGATCTGCGCAGGCTTGGCGCCGCCATTCCGGATTCGGCGACCTGCGTGGTCGTGCAGGTCGTCGCCGGGGCGAGCAGCGCGGTGCGCACGCTGCCGGAATGCGTGTTCATCACGGTCGGCGTGCTCGACGACCTTCCGCTACTCATGGAGGTGCTCTCATGACTTCGCCGACCTCCTCCTTTGGCGCGACAAGACACGGCCGCACCCGCGGCGATGCTTCGTGGATCAACGACAATTCCACGCAAATGCCCGTCTGGCTGACGATGAACGCCCGCGACGCGCGTCGGGCCGATGCCGCACATGCCGCTGGCCATGCCACACGCGATGCCGCCATCTCACTTGTCGTGGTGATGGCAATCGTACTGTGCGCATGCGCGAATCTCATTGACGTGTACGGCTCGGCCGGCAGCTGGGCGCGCGCCGCGATTCCGGCTGCATTGCTCGGTTCTGGCATCGCGTTCATGACGCTGGTGCCCCGGTTGAGGTTCTGGTGGCAGATTCTGGCGTCCGTGCTCGCGCAATGCGTGATCGGCCCGCTGGTCGCACTGCCGCACACAAGCGTGGCCTACGTGCTGCCGACGTGGCACGACCCTCGCCGAAGGTTGCTCCGCCATGTTCACGTCGTTCAAGTTCCTCATCGCCGTGCCGGCGCCGACCGGCACCGCGGATGGCTCGCTCATGGCCGTATGGACGCTCTGCCTGCTCTCGTGCACACTTGGCGGCGTGCTGGCCGTGCTCCCCCAACGGCGATGGAGCGCATTGAGCGTATTGGTTGTGATCGGCGATTTCGCTGTCTGCGCGCTGCTTGGCACATCGGCAGGCGTGCTTCGGCTGCCATGCGGCGTGGTTTGCGCGCTCGCCGCCGTAGTCTGGCTGTCGTGGCGCTGGCGACTGTTCGAAATGTCACGATGGCTCGGTGCGGGCGCACTGTTGCTGCTGGCGGGCGCCGTGGCCGTAGGCGCATGCCTGCCCGTCCACGCCACGCGAACGATTCTGCGCGACCATTACGAGCCGCCGCTTGCGCCCTTCGACTATGCGAGCCCGATGTCGGGCATGCGCGCGTATCTGAAGGAGCATAAGGCAGACACACTGCTCACCGTGCGCAATCTGCCGGCGGGGGCCGAGCGTGCGTCTCGCCGTGATGGATCGGTTCGACGGCAATGTGTGGAATCTATCGAACACGCGGATTGCCGGCGCATCCTCGAACTACACGCGCATGGGTCTGCGAATCACACAGGACGGCGATGACTCCGGAACCTGGTTCACTGCCATGTTCGACGTGCGCGACGGCATGCGTGACGATTGGCTGCCGCTTGCCGGCGCGGCGACGCAGGTCACCTTCGCCACCAATGCGAATGCCGACGATTTCTACTACAACACGGGCACCGAATCCGGTCTGCTCACTTCCGGCGTACGTTCCGGACTTGCCTACACCGAAACCGGCACGCTTGCACGCCGTCCCAGTGATGATGAGATTCGGCAGACACAGGCCGCACGCATCGCGCTCCCCGATGCCGGCGACATTCCCAATGCCGTGCGGCGCATGGCGGAGGCCTTTGCAGGAGGTCAGCCCACGGCTGGCGCGGCTGCGCTCGCATTGGCGAACGGCCTGCGCGACAACGGGTGGTTCTCGCACGGTTTGGTGGACGACTACCCTTCGCTTGCCGGGCATGGCAACTACCGGATCACCCAGCTGCTCGGCGGCACCGCAATGGTGGGAGACAGCGAACAGTATGCGTCGGCGATGGCCCTCATGGCGAGGTCCTTGGGAATCCCGTCGCGCGTGGTGCTTGGGTTCGTGCCCAAGGACGAGCATGGCGACATCACCGAGGCCCGCACACAGAGAACCGAGAACGGCACCACAACCGACTTCACCGGCAATGACATCGAAGCCTGGGTTGAGGTCGCGCTTGAAGGGCACGGTTGGGTGGCGTTCCACCCTACGCCTCAGGAGACGAAGACCCCTGAAGACAATCAGAATCCCACTCCCCCGAATCCGCAGACACTCGTGCGCCAACCGCCACTGCCCCTCACCGATCCACTGCGCGACAAGCAGGAGGCCACAGGAAGCACCGTGCTCTCCGGAGACGACGCCCAAGACCCGCGAACCTCGGGAGTCTGGTCGAAAATCGGCGCGGTGACGCGCGACGTCGCTATATACGGCTCCCCCGTGTGGATTCTCCTTGTCATCTGCGGCTGCATTCTTGCGGTCAAGGCGGCGCTGCTCATGCGATTGCGCAGGAATGGCAGCACGAATCACCGTGTGGAGTCCGGCTGGCGTTCACTCACGCAATTCGCGATGCAAAGCGGCATTCCCGTGCACGGCACACGCCGTGAGCAGGCGCATGCCATCGCGAGGTCCTTCGCCGCGGAATCTGCTGCCGAAGCGACCGCCAGCCCCTCCGACACGAGCCGTGGGCCGGTCACCGAAGCGCAGCTCAGGCACAGCGCGCAGACGGCGGATTATGCCGCGTTCTCGGGCAATCCTGTGCCTGAAAGCGAGGTCGTACAGTATTGGGAGTCTGTGGATGGCATGCGCGCCGCATTGCTGAAGACCCTGCCGTTCTGGCGCCGCGTGCGCACGCGACTGAGTCTGCGCGGCCTATTCCGGCACCATGCATACAAAGAGACATCCGACCACCCTGCGTAAAAAGGGACATCTTCGTTCGCAAATCTGTCCCTTTTTACGCAGGGCAAGCAGATCAAACCGAACAAACAGGTCAAGCAGAACAAGCTGCCCTCTTACGCAAGGTGGGATGCTTTTATTTATGCAGATGAGTCCACTATATGCGGCGGTCCGGCCACACACGGCGATTGATGCTAGTATGGCGGCGTGCGAGTTGAGGAAGACTCCACATGCGGAGACTGTGCGTGGGCTGCGCATGCCGAACATCTGCGAGCAGGAAAGGAATCTCGATGGTGGACTATCAGACGGCGGTGGCCGCAGTGCAAGACCCTCAGGCAGACCCGATCCTGCTCGCCAAAATCGCCTACGAGAACCCGGAGTTCGGCGCCAACGTGGCGGTGCATCCACGCGCCTACCCCGGACTGAAGCGCTGGCTCGCCGAATTCGGCGACAAACGGGCGCGCATGACACTCGCGCAGATGGGCGTCATCGCCACCGCAGACCCTGTAGAAGACCGCTTCGACGAGTCGGAGACCCCGTCTGGACAGCGGAACCCCGAACCGGCGCGCGCCGTGAAACTCGCCGTGGAACAACTGGTGCGCAATTCGGGCGCGCAGCAACCAGTGCAGGCGCGCCCCACGCGATTCACCCAGCCAGCGCAATCTACGCAGGCGGCACAGCACACGCTGGCGACGCAGCCTGATCGGGCAACGGCGAGCAATCCGAATGCGCAGTACAGTGCGAATGGCGAATTCACGCCGCAGCTGGCCATGACCACGTCTGATCCGGCGGTGATGCACGACATCGCCCAGTACGCACCGGATCTGCATGTGTATCTGGTGCAAAATCCGTATATCTACCCAGAATTGCTCAACTGGCTGGCTTCGCTCAATGAGACGGAGGTCAACGAGGCAATCGCCGCACGCCGTGCACGTTAGAGGGCAACGCCAGTTCAGCGGGCATCGAGTGTGAAGAACTGGTCGCCTATGCGAATGTTCGCAGGCAGATCGAGCTCCACCGGCATACCTTGGCTCACGCGCATCTCCTCGTCGTCATGCACGACGTACGTGCCGTTGAGGGAGCCCATGTCTTCCAACCAGAGCGTGCCATGCTCGCCGTAGCTGATCGCGCAGTGATTGCGGGAGACCGTACGCGTGGGGTCTATGAGCCGCACCGATTTCGAACCTTCCGGAATGTCGTGCGACGGCTTGCGCCCGAGTAACGTGTTCATATTGATGTCGATATGCTGGTTCGTCACCGCATTCGTCAACACCGCTTCGCGTTCGGTTTCGCGTGCGAATCGTTTGGAGAGCACGGTGCCGTCCCACTGGGCATCGCCTTCCGAACCCGGTTCCGCCGTGTACTCATCGGGTTCCCCGGCGTAGTCATCTGGCTCGCCATGCCATTCGGGCTGCTCACTCACTTGTCCATCTTGTCTATGCGCCTGCACACGGCGCATCTCCTGCGTTCCGTACGCGGGGAACGCGACCCCCGGCACCGCGTCGACGTCATCGTCATACCAACCCGGCTCCGGTGCCGGTGGATACGGAATTCTGCTCATACCCATGTTGTACCACACCGCGGCACATTCCCGGCTTCGATCCCCATTTTTTGGGCAGATTCCGCGCCCGCATACAGTGAAAGGTCCCCACACCCGCCATGGGTGTGGGGACCTTTCAGGTCAGACGTCGGCTCGGACTACTTGAGTTCGTCCGGGTCGATGCGGAACTCGTCTCCGAAGTCGACCGGGTTGTCGTTGTCGTCGAGGAAGTCGTCCGGGTTGAAGTCGTCGCCGAGCTTCAGATCACCGAAATCGATGTTCGAGAAGTCGACGTCACCCAGATCACCATCGCTGAGGTCACCACCGAGCGAACCGTCGCCCAGGCCGAAGTTCGGGTAGATGGTGTCGCGGATCGCCTTGTCGGGCTCCACGGTCGCGTTGCGGTAGCGCGCCAGACCGGTGCCGGCCGGGATGAGCTTGCCGATGATCACGTTCTCCTTGAGGCCCTTCAGGTCGTCTTCCTTCTCGTTCAGGGCGGCCTCGGTGAGCACTCGAGTCGTTTCCTGGAACGATGCGGCGGACAGCCAGGAGTCGGTCGCCAGCGAAGCCTTGGTGATGCCCATGAGCTCCGGGCGGCCCGCTGCTGGGCGGCCACCGGCGGCGACGGTCTTCTTGTTCTGCTCGCGGAAGCGTGCGCGGTCAACGAGCTCACCCGGCAGCAGGTCGGTGTCACCGGAATCGATCACGGTGACGCGACGCAGCATCTGGTGCACGATGACCTCGATGTGCTTGTCGTGAATGTCGACGCCCTGCGAACGGTACACGTCGTGCACCTCGTTCACGATGTTCATCTGGGCGGCACGCGGTCCGAGAATGCGCAGAATCTTCTTCGGATCCACGGAACCCTCGACCAGCTGGGTGCCCGGATCGACGTGCTGGCCGTCCTTGACGAGCATCGGCGCGCGACGGGTCACCTGATAGGTGATGGGCTCGAGCGAGTCGTCGTCCGGCTGCAGAATGACCTCACGGCCACGCTCGGTGTCCTGCACCTTGATGGTGCCGGCAAACTCCGAGATCGGCGCCTCACCCTTAGGCGTACGGGCTTCGAACAACTCGGTGACACGAGGAAGACCCTGCGTGATATCGGATGCCGAGGCGACGCCACCGGAGTGGAAGGAACGAAGCGTCAGCTGCGTGCCAGGCTCGCCGATGGACTGTGCCGCGACGATGCCGACCGCCTCGCCGACGTCGACGAGCTTGTTGGTGGCCAGCGACCAGCCATAGCACTTCGCGCACACGCCGCGCTTGGATTCGCAGGTGAGCACGGAGCGGCCGATCACCTGCTCCACACCATGTGCCACGAGGTCGTTGAGCACGTCCATCGAGAGGGCGTCGCCCGCGTGGTACAGAACGGTCTTGCCGTCGGCTGGGTCGAGCACGTCCTGAGCGAGCAGACGCGAGTACGGGCCGCCGTCCGCCGCCTTGACGAGCACGAGATTGCCGTTCTCGTCACGCTCGGCAACGGTCATGGGCAGACCGTGCGTGGTGCCGCAGTCCTCTTCGCGCACGATGATCTCCTGGGAGACGTCCACGAGACGACGGGTGAGGTAGCCCGACTCGGCGGTACGCAGTGCCGTATCGGCCAGACCCTTGCGGGCGCCGTGCTGCGAGATGAAGTACTCGAGCACCGACAGGCCCTCGCGGTAGTTCGACTTCACAGGACGCGGGATGATCTCGCCCTTCGGGTTCGCCACGAGACCACGCATGCCGGCGATCTGGCGAATCTGCATCCAGTTGCCTCGTGCACCGGACTGCACCATGATGTTCACGTTGTTGTCGTCATGGAAGTTCTCGCGCATGGCTTCGGCGACCTTGTCGGTGCACTCGGTCCACAGGTTGATGAGCTCCTGACGGCGCTCCTCCTCGGTGAGCAGGCCCAGATCATACTGGTTGTTCACCTTGGCGGCCTGTGCCTCATAGCCCTTGATGATCTCCTCGCGGTCCGGCGGGGCCACGATGTCGGAGAACGCCATCGTGACGCCCGACCACGGTGCGCGGGTGAAGCCGAGATCCTTCAATGCGTCGAGGGTAGCAGCCACCTGCTGGGTGGAGTAACGGGTCGCGATGTCGTCGACGATCTTCGAGAGCTTGCCCTTCGGCGCCTGCTCGTTGACGAACGGGTAGTCCACCGGCAGCGTGTCGTTGAACAGGATGCGGCCGAGGGAGGTGGCGAACAGCACGGAACCGTCTGCGAAACGCTCCTCCTTCACCACGTCCGGGCTGCCCGGCTCCGGGTCGATGACCTGGACCTCGCCCGGCTCCCAATCCTTCGGCAGCACGAAGTCCTGCGGCAGGCGGATGAGCACCTTGGCCTGCATGTCGATCTCATGCTTGTCGAGGGCCATCTGCGCCTCTTCGAGCG
>ENA-OQIF01000452-OQIF01000452.1-human-gut-metagenome-genome-assembly--contig:-NODE-452-length-15717-cov-3.066068_pt1 | contig 15717 bp, 21 predicted proteins | sample MGYA00242574_ERZ504738 | MGnify/ENA primary metagenome ERZ504738 (study PRJEB26092, sample SAMD00036437) | human gut metagenome | host: Homo sapiens | study: EMG produced TPA metagenomics assembly of...
TGATTGTCATTTTCATCCTCCATTCTTGTCTGAACCTTTCTGTTTTCAAACAAATCCTCATTTTGTGTCATGATACTTTACAAAATACTACTAATTTTTCCACGATTGCTTTTAAATCAGCTAATTTCTGCACACCCACGGTTCGTTCTACGACCTGACCATCCTTGATAAAAAGAAGGGTTGGATTCGCCGTAACCTCATATTTTTCTGCCAGTTCTGCATCAAAATTTGTATTTACCTTGTATACAGAAACGGATTCTTCGTAATCATCTTCGATATCTCCTAACACTGGTGCCAGCTTTTTGCAGGCGACACAGGAATCGGAGTAAAAATCTACGATAACCGGTTTCTCACTTTTTAATACTTTTTCTTCGAAATCAGATTCACTAATTCTTGCTGCCATTACTCCTCAACCTTTCTGACATACAATGTGTAAGTTCCATCTTCGTTGTCTTCAAGCTTTAAGATTTTGTGTCCTTCTTCTTTCATACTTCTTGGAACGTTCTGTACCGGCTCTCCATCGTTCATGCGGATTGCAAGCACCTCTCCATCGTCCAATTCCTCGATTGCTACCTTTGCCTTTACAAATGTAAGCGGACAAACTTTGTCGGTAATATCTACCTGATCGTCATATGCAATATCTGCCATCTTTTCTTTCCTTTCTATGTATCACACTTATTTGCCTTCGTAAGCATCCTGAATCACTTTTTTGAAAGCTTCCTCGCCGTTTCTTTGAAGGGTAAAACGGAAACGTTCTCCTGCATTTGCGTGTTCTGCAAAATAATTGATTGCTGCGTCTGTAACTCTAAAAAGTGTCTCTTTGTCACGGATGATTGGAACAAGCTGTTCCCCTTTGTAAATTTTATTACCAAACAATCCACCAAAGGAAACAATATATCCCGGATTTCCAACCCAGGCATCTGTTGGACAACTCTTGACACAACGTGCACAGTTGTTGCATTTGTCTTTGTCAATCACGATTTTTCCATCTTCCATCGTAAGGGCATTCTCACGACAGGCTTTGACACAGACACCACACTGGATACAATCGTCGTGGTTACATTCCACGGTCATGCCACCCTTGATTCCGATATCATTTTCTTCGGATTTTAAACAGTTATTCTGGCATCCTGTCACACCGAATTTGAATTTGTGCGGAAGCTCTCTTCCGAAATACCGTTCGTCTAATTCTTTTGCAAGCGTATAGGTATCAATACATCCGCTTGGACAAATCTCAGAACCTTGACAGGCGGTAACGGTACGGACTCTTGGTCCACAGACACCGGTTCCAACACCGCCTTTTGCTAATTCTTCCTTTACAACATTGATGTCCTCCACCTTAATAAATGGAATCTCAATTCCCTGTCTGGATGTCATATGAACATATCCGTGTCCATATTTTCTGCCACCTCGGCAACCGTCTTGATATTCTCCGCAGTCAGATTTCCTCCGACCACTGCCAGTCGAAGTGAGAAACAACCTTTTTGTTCTGTCTCATAAATCCGCCCTTTTTCAGAGCAGCATAGTCCACTTTTTCTGCCATTTTCTTTCTCCTTACTTTCCTAGATTGTTACTATTTTCACAAAGATAATAGGTTATCTTTTTTCACCCAATATTTTGGCAAATGCCTGTGCAAAATCTTCTTTTAAATCTTCAATGTCTTCAATTCCCACACTGACTCTGATTAAGTCTTCAAATACGCCCGCATCTTCTTTTTGTTTTTCTGTGCTGTGCAGGCTGATGGTTGAGCCTGGATGAATCACCAGTGTCTTTGTATCTCCAATATTCGAAAGTGTGTAGGCAATGTTTAAGCTGTCGATAAAGTCAAACGCCTGTTTCTTGCTTCCTACACGAAGTGTTAGGATTGCACCGTATCCGTTTTCGAACTGCTTTTTGGCGATTACGTGCCACGGACTGCTCTCTAATCCCGGATAGTTTACGGTTACATCCGGATATGTTTCCTCAATCCATTTTGCCAGTGCTGCTGCATTATTACACTGACGCTCCATTCGAAGTCCTAGTGTCTCAAGTCCAATCACATTCAAGTATGCATTCACGGGAGCAAGACACGCTCCTGTATTGCGGAATAAACCATTACGCAGCTTTGCGATAAATGCCATCGGTCCAAACTTAAGATAATCGGCAAGCCCTGGATATTTTTCCTTTTCCATTTGAATTTACCACCGTCCGTCAGAACTCCGCTGATTGAATTGCTGCTTCCATTGATATATTTGGAAGAGGAATTGACGACAATATCGGCACCGTGTTTTAATACCTGAATCAGGTAAGGCGTCGATGTTGTGTTGTCTACAATCAATGGCAGCTCATGTGCATGTGCAATTTCGGCTAATTTTTCAATGTCTGTCACATCCAGACAGGGATTTCCAATCGTTTCTGCAAAAACTAATCTGGTATGTTCATTAATTGCACCCTCAATCTGTTCCCAGTTGTTATTTTCTACATATCGGGTGGTAATTCCAAACGCTTCTAAATCCGTAAAAAGGTCAATCGTACCACCATAAAGGCTTGCACTCGATACAATTTCATTCCCACTCCTTAAAATATTTAAAAATGCATTCATCAGTGCTGCCATTCCGGATGCACATGCAATCGAAGCAATTCCGCCTTCTAGCTTCGTAATCCGGTTTTCGAATGCTGTTACCGTTGGATTTCCTACTCTTGTATAGCAAAATCCTGGCGCTTTGTTTTCAAATATTTTTTCCAAATCGGTTGCACTTGTCTGCTCAAATGCACTTGTCTGATAGACTGGCGGCAATGTGGAACCATTGGCTTCTTTTTGCACTCCAGCATGTAATAAACTTGTGTTAAATCTCATTTACTTTACTCCTCGCATCCCGCCGTATCCGAAAGATATCCGATGGCACTGTTTAGTGCATTTGCTCCATCTGATACCGCCGTAACTACCTGGCGCAGTTTCTTGGTACGCACATCACCAGCAACAAAAAATCCTGGCTGCTTTTTCGTTCCATCTGCCGTGCAGGTGACTCCATCCTCACCTGCCACAACATATCCCGCTTCATCCAGCTTTACGATATCCTTTACCAGCTCTGACTGCGGTATGGAACCATAGGCTATGAACACGCCATTTACCTCTAATGTTTTTCCGCTTTGTAAACGGATGCCCGCAATCTTTTTTTCTCCAAAGATTTCTGTAACCTGTTCCTTTAAGATAAATTCCACATTTTCACGCTTTTTCAAAAGTTCGACAGTACTTTGCGCCCCGCGAAACCGTTCTCTTCTGTGCACCAGATAAACTTTTTCACAGATATCCGCAAGATAACGCGCATCGTCCAGTGCGGTATCTCCTCCACCAAGCACCGCAACTGTCTTGTTCTTATAAAAAGCCCCGTCACAGATTGCGCAGTAAGATACGCCTTTTCCGGCATATTCCGCCTCACCTTTGATATTTGCTTTTCTTGGATATGCACCCGCCGCATAAATTACGGTTTTGGCAAGCTCTTTCGTATCATCGTCAAACGTTATCTCATACACCCTATCTTTTACCGTTCCCAATGGAACAATTTGAACCACTTCTTTTTTCTAAAAAATGGAACTTCTAGCGATAACGCATGTTCCCTGAACTTCTCACCGAGCTCATAGCCGTTACTGTTGGGCAATCCAAGGTAATTATTCACATTTTCACTTTCCGCAATCTGACCGGTTCCTTCATATTCTTTTTCCACAACAGCAACGCTTACATTTGCACGTTTTGCATATACTGCTGCGGAAAGCCCCGCTGGACCACTTCCTATCACAATACTATCGTACACGTCTCTTCCTCTTTTTATTTTATAGTTTTCCTACTAGATAAGTATGATATTGTCAAAAAGAACTTCGAACGTCAATATATCTGCTTATACAGAAAAACAATGGTTTGTTATAAGAAAAACTTATAGCAGATTTTAGATATATTCACATGTATTGACAATCACACCATCATAGACGGATTGTTTCTTGATGTACACTGCAGCCTTGTCAACATTTTTTCCATCCTTGTTCCAGTCTGTCGTAAAGGAAATGTTGTCTTTTGAGAGGACATTCTTTTGCTTTTCGCTCAGGAAAAGAAGGACCACAATTCCGGCATGATTTAAGTGTTTTACAACATTCTCAAAAATCTTCTCCATCTTTTGGTGCATAAAGATACGTATGTCTTCCGTCGATATTCAATGCCTTTTCGACATCCTCCACAAATCCACGGTTCACGCCGTCGACTCCGTCCACAAAGACGGCTGTAATTGCTTTCTGTCCCTTGATGGCAGCTCTTACGTTCCGGTCGACCTTGCCTTCGTAAAGTCCTCTGTCCTCAGCGTGTAACTCCTTAACAACACCACACGCTGATGTCATATCACTGACACGGTCAATCAGGATAAACTCACCGAGCGTTCTGTGATTCTCGAACAAGTCGCAGACGATTTTCTCTGCAAAAGAAATCTCGCAGACGGCAATCTCATTCTTGTGTAGCGTCTCAGCCGGCTGCTTTTCCCCGGTATTGACGTCAATTGCATACGAAATCTTGGTCACAATACCTGGAATTGTCTTGGTTCCTAATTTAAAGAAAAAGTTCTTTCCCTTGAAAAGTTCTTCATCATCCATCCAAAGAAGTGTCGCTGTAATGGATGAAACAGCCTGTGCACCGGATGCGGCGGAAAGCACACATCCTCTTGATACGTCAACTTCTCTGTCAAGCTGGATGGTGACCGGCTGTCCTGTTGTGGCACTCTCTGCTGCCTTATCCCCAATGTGGATGCTCTTAACGTGTGCTGTCTCATTGCTTGGCAGTGTGGTAATCTCATCGCCGACTTTTACACTTCCAGACTCAATCTGTCCTTGGAAACCCCGGAACGTGTGATCTGGACGGCATACTCTTTGTACCGGCATATAAAATCCGGTTTCTTTGTCATCGGAGATATCGATATCCTCAAGATATGGTAACAGTGCCGGACCATCATACCAAGGAATATTTTCTGACTTCTTGGTAACGTTATCACCCTCTGTTGCAGAAACCGGAATAATCTGTACGCTTGGAAGCGCAAGTTCTTTGGTAAGCTCTGCAATCTGCCCGGTAATCTCCTGAAAACGTTTCTCATCATAGCCGACCAAATCCATTTTGTTTACCGCAAATACGAAGTAGCGGATTCCCATCAAAGAACAGATTCTCGCATGTCTTCTCGTCTGCACCAAAACACCTTGCTTGGCATCAATTAGGATAACAGCCAGGTCTGCAAAGGAAGCACCTACTGCCATGTTTCTGGTATATTCTTCGTGACCCGGTGTATCTGCCACAATAAAACTTCTCTTATCCGTTGTAAAATAACGATAAGCCACATCAATCGTAATTCCCTGTTCTCTCTCTGCCATAAGTCCGTCAAGAAGCAAGGAATAGTCAATCGCACCACCGCGGCTTCCTACCTTACTGTCAAGCTCTAGTGCTTTCTCCTGGTCTGCATAAAGCAGCTTGGAATCGTATAAAATATGGCCAATCAGTGTGGATTTTCCGTCATCCACACTTCCGCATGTAATAAATTTTAATAATCCACTCATCTTAAAAATATCCCTCTCTCTTTCTTCTTTCCATACTTCCCACCGCCTCATTATCAATAACACGTGTCGTTCTCTCGGATGAAACGGCACTTAGTGTCTCTTCAATAATTGCATCTAAGGTATCTGCTGTTGACTCGCATCCACCAGTGAGCAGATAACAGCCCAGAGTACGGAATCGTACGCTCTTATACTCAATTTTTTCACCCGGACGAAGCTTCATTCTGTCATCATCCACCATAATGATGTTGCCATCCCGGTATACCACTGGTCGCTCCTTTGCAAAATATAAGGAAGGAATCTCGATATTTTCACGTTTTATGTACTGCCAGATATCTTTTTCTGTCCAGTTTGAAAGTGGGAATACACGGACTTCCTGGCCTTTTTGAATCTTGGAATTGTATAGCTTCCACATCTCCGGTCTCTGGTTTTTCGGATCCCACGCATGGTTTTTCATTCCGGAAAGAAAAGATTCGCTCTTTTGCTCTGGATTTTTCCTCGTCTCTTCTGCCACCGCCAAATGCTGCGGTAAATCCGTATTTATCGAGAGCCTGTTTTAATGCCTGCGTTTTCATGATGTCGGTGTAGGCAGAACCATGATCAAACGGATTGATGCCTTGCTTTACCCCTTCCTCATTGATGTATTCAAGCATTTCAATCCCTTTTTCTTTTGCAATTCTGTCACGGAACTCTATCATTTCTTTGAATTTCCAGGTTGTATTGACATGTAAAAAAGGAAATGGCGGCTTCTCCGGATAAAATGCCTTCATCGCAAGGTGAAACATAACGGAGCTGTCCTTTCCAATTGAATAAAGCATAACAGGTTTTTCACATTCCGCAGCCACTTCACGAATGATGTAGATTGCTTCTGCTTCCAGTTTATCTAAGTGTGATAATTCACTCATTTTTCTTACCATCCTTTACTGATTTTTCTTCTATTCCCTATTTTGGTTTCAAATTTTTCTTTACATATTCTCTGTCTCAGGTTCTCGTGTGTGACACCTCTTAATACTTATTTGCTTCTTTTTTGTTGATGAGAATCTGTTCTGTCGTGCCATCCCGCTTTTCGATGTTCCAGGTTAATGTGTCCTCTGTGGATTTTACTGTCATAACGCTTCCTCTTCCACCGATGTCTGCGCCAAGAAAAAGTCCAATTGCACCAAAGTGACATTCTTTGATACAGGAAGCGCAGCCCCAGCAATCTTTCGGGTACCGGATGTATGCTTTTTTATCATCGCCCTGATAAATCAAGCTTCCCGGACATACCTCGGTACACAATCCACAGCCCTTACATTTTTGTTTGTCAATCATGATGCTCATAGGGTGCCTCCTTTTCTACCAAATCCCGGTACAAAATCTGGATTTTTCCGTCTACATATTTCGAATTTACATATTTCATCCAGTCGTTACTTTTTTCTGGATAATCCAGATTTTCTGCAAAACTGTGCCATCTTGTTTCCTTTCTGGCTCCAAGGTGCGCAATCACTGCCAGACAGACTAACAAGCGTTCTTTCAGTTCATACACGAACATCAGTTCATGTATATCGGAGGCATTGAGTCCTTCGGTAAGTTCGATCAACTGTCTTATCTTTTCCTCCGCAAGTGCTAGTTGCTTGCCGTTAAACTGATAATGCGTTGAGATTCCTCCAGCGTAGTTATCCATCACTTTCTGCATGGCTTCCTCAAGCGCTTCCGTACGAAACTGCTCCCGTTTTGGCTCCAGGAAATGGTTGTATTCCGCAATTTTTTTTGCAAAAGCTTCTTCTGTTTCTAATTCCATCACATCTTGTTGCATCCAGCCTCCTAAAGTTTCTTCCTTTAGGTGTTTTACAATATCAAGTGCCGCAATCTCGCCTTCTACCATTGCGCCTGTCACATATTTCTGTGGGCAGCCTCCTGCGACATCCCCTGCCGCATATAAGCCACGAATTGTAGTCTGTCTGTTGGTATCAACCCAGTATCCGCTTGCGGTATGCCCGCCGACGATATAAGGTTCGGTTCCTTCGATTTCTACGTTCTGCTCACTTGGGTTCTTACCGGCCTCGACCCACTTTAACGTCTGACTTGGTGCCATGTTAAGGTAGGCTTTTCGCAAGGATTCATCCTGTTCTTTGGAAATACCCTCGGTTCTTAGATAACATGGTCCGCGTCCATTCAGATTCTCCATCACGGTTCCATATACACGCTGCGAGGTTGTAAGTCCGTATTTGTTCTCATACACTTCGCCAAGGGAATTCACCTGCTTGGCTCCGACTCCCTGCGCAATTGTTCCGGTTGGTGCAATCGTGTCTTTACAGCGAAGTGCAATAAAACGCATTTCAAATGTGGTCATCTCCGCTCCGCTCTTTAGTCCCATCGCATATCCGGCTCCGGTATTAAACGGCGGATACCACATCTTATGTCTGGAAAAACCAGGATTGTTCGGACGGTACAGTCCAGCTGCGCCACCGGTTGCACAAAGCACTTTTTTGGCTCTGATTTCATAGGCAGTTCCATCTTCCATCGAGAACCCGTAAGCACCTTTGATGGTATTTTCTTCTACAATATAATCTGTGATATTGATTCTGTTTAAAACAGTCACATCCGGCAATGCTTCTACCGCTGATGCTAAAATCGGTTTGATGTTCTCCCCATTGATTTTGATGTTACGGTTTCCTCTTGCAACATACTCTCCGTTTTCATCTTTTAAAATGACAAGCCCAAGACGTTCCATTTTCTCTGTCACACGGTTAAGTCCCTCTGACATCGTAAGCAGTAAGTCTTCCCTAACGATTCCATCTGCATCTTTTTTGGCATAATCCACATAATCCTGCGGTGTTCTTCCTTTTACAATATAAGCGTTGATGGCATTGACTCCTGCTGCGAGACAGCCGCTTCTTTTGATATTTGCTTTTTCTGCAATGATAACGGAATAATCCGAATTCTCACGAATGGTTAGTGCCGCATAACAGCCTGCCGTTCCACCTCCGATAATGAGGACATCCGTATGTAACCTCTTTTTGTTCTCAATTTTCATCTCTGACTCCTTTGCAACTTTCTATTAGATATAGAATACATCTTGCTCCTGCATCTCACTGTTTTCCATGAGATACGTCTTGTGTTCATCAAAAATATATAACCGGTAAATCAAGACATGAACCGTCTCCCCCACGCTCACAAGGTCCTTTTCTAACGAACGCTCACCGACTACCTCAATTCCGTTTATGTTCACGGTGACATCCACACGATTTCCGCGGAATACCACATCTGTTATGATTCCTTCCTCCACCGCCGACATATAGCGGTTTAGGTTGCCACTCTTTGAAATCTTGATAAACTCTGGCCGGATGACCGCGCGTTTTGCATTTTCAACGAGTTCGAATCCTTTTAATCTGTCATAGTTTTCTACAATGGTGGAATGACCGATAAACTGCGACACAAATGGGGTGTCTGGTGATTTGTAGATTTCAACCGGAGTTCCCATCTGCTCAATTCTGCCGTGGTTTGCGATGATGATTTCATCCGCAACCTCCACCGCCTCATCCTGGTCATGCGTCACAAAAATACTTGTAATGCCGAGTTTTTCGACCAGTTCTTTCAGCCAGATGCGAAGCTCTCCTCTAACTTTTGCGTCTATCGCAGCAAACGGCTCATCCAAAAGAAGTACCTGTGGATTTGGTGCAAGTGCTCTTGCAAATGCAACCCTTTGTCTTTGTCCACCAGACAACTGATTGGGATAGCGGTTTCCCATTTCCCGCAAGCCCTGTCATCTCAAGTAACTTTGTTACCCTCTCCTTTATCTCCTTTTTCGGAAGCTTTTGAAGCTCTAATCCAAACGCTACGTTTTCATACACCGTCATATAGCGAAACAGCGCATAATTTTGAAAGACAAACCCAATTCCACGCTTGGATGCCGGAACGTCATTCATTCTTTTTCCATCGATATAAATGTCCCCGGAATTCGGCGATTCCAATCCTGCAATCATGCGAAGAAGTGTCGTCTTTCCGCTTCCAGACGGTCCTAACAGTGCAACCAGCTTTCCTTTTTCCACACCAAAACTTACATGATCCGAAGCCACGAAGTCTCCATATTTTTTATAGATATTTTTCATTTCCACGTACATTGTTCTATCTCCTCTGGCTTCCCTGCGATTTTTTCTTGAATTTACGTTCTACGATGTTTCTTGCAAAAAGAATGACTAACGCAATCACAACCAGCAGGGATGACACCGCAAAAGCCGCAGTAATCGATGTGTCTGTTCCCGACATATAAAGCGCATCTATCTCAAGCGGCAGTGTGAAAGTTTCACCTCTTGCTTTTGACAGGGCATTGACTGCACCAAACTCTCCTAACGCTCTCGCCGTACAAAGAATAATTCCATAGACCAATCCCCATTTCATCTGCGGAAGCGTAATCTTTCGAAAAATGGTAAATCCGGATGCTCCCATCAGCGCTGCAGCCTCTTCTTCGTCTTTTCCCTGGGCATTTAAGACCGGGATAATCTCTCTTGAAACAAATGGAAACGTTACAAATATTGTGGCAAGCACCACACCTGGAATTGCAAATGTGATTCGAACGTTTGTTTCAAAGAATTCATTGAATGCCCGGATTGCCGGATACATCCAGCCCAGGCGGCCAAACGTCATCAAATACGCAAGTCCGACAATTACCGGCGAGATGGAAAACGGGATATCGATGATGGTTGCGAGAATCTGTTTTCCTTTAAACGAAAATCTTGTGAGAAGCCAGGCTGCCCAGATTCCAAAAAAGGTGTTTACCACAACCGCAATGACAGTTGCAATCAGCGTGACTTTAAACGCAGATAACACGTATTCTGTTGTGATTGCCTTGATGTAAAAGGAAAAACCTTCTTTTAACGCACTCGCAAGAACCGAGACTAAAGGCACTACAAGCATGACGGTCAAAAACAAAACCGTTACCGTAACCAGGCATATTTTTGTGATTTTTTTGCTGTTTTCAAGTTTCTTTTGTTCGCTCATGTCTGGATGTCCTTTCCTTATTTTATAAAAGATTGGTCCGCCTCGATTGTCTGACCTGCACCACATTTACAAATAGCAATAATAAAAATGAAATGATTAGCATCACCAGTGCGATTGCCGTTGCACCCGCATAATCGATATAGCTTAATTTTTGCATGATGACGTAAGATACGACCTGCGTTTTGTTTTTCGCACTGTTTCCGGAAATGTAAATGACACTTCCATATTCCCCGATTCCTCTCGCAAATGCCAGACCAAACCCGGTCAGTAACGCCGGTTTTAATTCTGGAAGAATCACGCGGAAAAAAGTCATTCTTGGACTGGCGCCTAACATAAATGCCGCCTCCTCATATTGACCATCCATTTTTTCCAAAATAGGCTGCACGGCTCTTATCACAAACGGAAGTCCCACAAACACAAGCGCCACCACGATTCCGGTCTGCGTGTACGCTACATGGATTCCGATTTTCGAAAGTCCTTTTCCAAAAAATCCTGTGGTGGAATAAAGCTTCGAGAGCGTGATTCCGGCTACTGCCGTCGGAAGGGCGAACGGCAGTTCGATTAATGCATCCAAAAGCCATTTCCCCGGAAATTCATATTTGACCAGACTCCATGCCACGATAAGACCAAACACCACATTGATGACCGCCGCGAGAAAAGAGCTTGTGATACTGGTAAAAAAGGCGTTCCTGACATTTTCTTTAAAATCAGTCCTAGAAACTCCACCGGTGAAATCCGAAGAGAATAAACAAGCACCGACGCTAACGGAATCAGCACAATGACAGAAAGCATGGTAATCACAATTCCAAGGGAAAGATGATAACCGGGTATCACTGCATTCTTTTTACTCTTTGTTTTTGTTGTCTTCTTTTCGCTGTTAGTCTCCGTATATTTCATCGAACATTGCTCCATCATCAAAAAATGTCTTATAGGCTTCATCCCAGCCACCGTAATCCTCAATTGTAAAAAGTTTCATCTGCAAATCAAATTTGCTGGAAAACTCTTGTAAAATTTCTTCCTTTACGGGTCTGTAACCATTTTCACCGATTAGTTTCTGCGCTTCGTCACTATATAAGTAATCTAAATATTCCTTACATACATCTTCTGTATGATTGCTCTTTGCATTGTCATCCACGATTGCCACACTTGGCTGCGCTAAGATGCTGACAGAAGGCGTAATCATCTCATACTCATCCGGATAAGAGTACAGTGTTGTAAATGCTTCGTTCTCCCATGCAAGCAGGACTTCTCCCTGACCATTTTCTACAAATGTAGTTGTGGAGCCTCTCGCCCCGGAATCCATAACCAAAACATTTTCATATAACTGCTTCATAAACGCTTTCTGTTCTTTTTCGCTGCCATAATTGGTCTTTGCATAGCTAAGTGCCGCAAGGAAATTCCAGCATGCACCACCACTGCTTTTTGGATCTGGCGTGATGACATTGATGTCTTTTTTTATCAAATCATCCCAGTCTTTGATGTTCTTTGGATTCCCTTTTCGAACAAGAAAAACGATTGTAGATGTGTACGGTGCCGAATTCTGTGGAAATTCATCAATCCAGCCATCCTCAATCAGCCCGGTGTGTTCAATCAGATCGATATCATGCTCTAATGCAAGTGTCACAACATCTGCATTACATCCTTCCACCACCGATCTTGCCTGTGAGCCGGAACCGCCGTGCGATTGCACTATCCTTACCTTTTCGCCGTACTTTTCTTCGTAATACGTTTCAAATATGTTGTTGTACTGCTCGTAAAATTCTCTTGTCGGGTCATACGACACATTGGTGATGGTAATCGTTCCATCCTTACTGTCTTTTGCGCAACCTGTGAGAAAACACAGCACAAACAAGAAAACCGCAATGATTGCTCTTTTTTCATGGTTATTTTACCTCAAACAACGGTGTGGATAGGTATCGTTCTCCAGTATCCGGAAGTAACACTACTATATTCTTTCCTTTATTTTCAGGTCTCTTTGCAAGCTCCGTTGCTGCATAAATAGCCGCTCCCGATGAGATTCCCACCAGTAACCCGTCTGTTTTTGCAACTTTTCTTGCTTTATCGAAGGCATCTTCGTTCTCTACCGCAATGACTTCATCCACAATGTCCATTCGCATGACCTTTGGGATAAATCCTGCACCAATCCCCTGAATCTTATGAGGTCCTGGCTTTCCACCTGACAGTACCGGCGAACTTTTTGGCTCCACAGCCACAATCGTAACATCCGGATTCTTGGCTCTCAGTCCAAAACCCGTTCCGGTAATCGTTCCGCCTGTTCCAACGGACGATACAAAAATATCCACTTTTCCATCGGTATCTTCCCAGATTTCTTCGGCTGTTGTCTCCTCATGAATCTTTGGATTTGTCTCATTTTCAAACTGCTGTGGAATAAATGCATTGCCGTATTCTTCTGCAAGTCTTCTTGCCTCGTTGATTGCGCCGCTCATTCCCTCTCTTCCCGGTGTAAGACGTATCTCGGCGCCAAGTGCTGTCACAATTTTTCTTCTCTCCACGCTCATCGTGTCTGGCATAATCAGAATTAAGTGAAGCCCCTTGGATGCCGCCACAAACGCAAGGCCAATTCCGGTATTTCCACTTGTCGGCTCGATAATAATCGTATCCTGGTTAATCTTTCCTTCCTTGATTCCCTGGTCTATCATGGCTGCTGCCACCCTGTCTTTTACACTTCCAAGCGGATTAAAATATTCTAACTTTGCAATAACTTTCGCCTCAAGCCCAAATTCTTTCTCATAATTGGAAAGTTCAAGCAGTGGTGTGTGTCCGATTAACTCGGTAAGCTGTTTTGCAATCTTTGCCATATTCTTTCCCCTTTCTTTTCGTTCTCTATTTTTATTTCCTACTATTCTTATATGAATTAATGGTATATGAGAAATATTACCATATTCACCTGCTTTTGTAAATGTAACTGGTCTTACGAAAAAGTGGTAACTGGTTATAAATTTTACCTATAATGCAAAGTTTTTGTGATTTTACCTGCATTTTGTGTGGCAACGGAATCAAATTTTATATGTATTCCTGTAAAATTGCTAGATTCCGGTCATGACAGTAAATCCATGAGTTCATCCCTGGTTAACTTTCCAATTTGTCCCATTTCACCACTTAGAATCTGTTCTGCAAGATTCTTCTTGTTTTCTTGCACTTTTTGTATTTTTTCTTCAATAGTGTTCTTTGCCAGAAGCTTATATACTGTCACCTTTTTCTTCTGTCCGATACGGTGTGCCCGGTCTGTTGCCTGATTCTGTACCGCCAAATTCCACCACGGATCATAATGAATTACAACATCCGCTCCCGTCAGATTCAATCCGGTTCCACCCGCCTTAAGAGAAATAAGGAAAACATTTGTATCATCTGCATTGAACTTTTTTACCATTTCAAGTCTTTTTCTTTTAGTGTTGCTCCTGTAATCACATAATAAGAAATCTTCTGTTTCTGAAACTCCTTTTCAATCAAATCCAACATTGATGTAAACTGAGAGAACAAAAGAATCTTATGCCCACCCTCTATTGCACGGTTTACAAGCTCCATACATGCCTCCATCTTGGCAGAGGTTCCTTTGTAATTTTCAAAGCAAAGAGCAGGGTCGCAGCAAATTTGTCTTAATTTTGTAATCTCTGCTAAAATCTTCAGCTTATTTTTCTGAAAATCGGATTCATCCTGCTCTGCAAGAACCTGCTGCATATGGACTACCTGTGCATCATATAGCTTCCGCTGTTCCTTCTCAAATTTTGCATACTGAACCTCTTCTAGCTTATCCGGCAAATCCTTTAAGACATTCTCCTTCAATCTGCGCAGTATAAAAGGATGTACCATTTTCTGAAGCCGGTTCATTGCCTCTTCATCATCATTCTTTACAATTGGCGTCTCAAACTCCCTCTTAAATGTATCATAACTGTAAAGAAAGCCTGGCATAAGGTAATCGAAGATACTCCACAATTCGCTTAATCTGTTCTCAATTGGTGTTCCGGTCAATGCATACTTATGCTTTGCTGCTATAATCTTAACCGCCTTTGCAGCTTCTGTTGTATGATTTTTTATATATTGAGCCTCATCAATCACTTCATATTGAAATTTAATCCCCTCATAATTAGAAATGTCTCTTTTTAACAAATCATATGATGTCACAAGCACATCATATTTTTCAGCTTCACTGATGAGCCTGTTCCGGTTCTCCTGATTTCCAGATATCAACACAACTTTCAATTTTGGAGCAAACTGTGCAAACTCTTCTCCCCAATTTAACACCAGAGACGCTGGACAAACAATCATGGAAACCCCTTTTTTCTTCTCTTCTTTTGCAGCAAGAAGCATTGTAATGACCTGAAGTGTTTTTCCTAATCCCATATCATCTGCAAGTATGCCGCCAAAACAGTTTTCCTCCAGTACACGAAGCCATCGATACCCTTCCTTCTGATAATTACGCAAAACCCTTGAAAGCGATTTAGGTTCCTCAAAATCAGCTTCCGAGACCGTCTTGAATTCCTTAACCAATGATCTGAACCTGCTATCCCTGCTTGCCAAAAGCGTTTCATGCTCCTCTAACATTTTTTCCAGATACAATGCACGGTAAGCCGGTATCTGCATCTTTCCCTTCACAAACTCTTTTGGTGTCAGGTGCAATGATTCCATCATTTCCACCAGTGCTAATACACTCTCATCATCCAGACTGACAAAATCTCCATTTTTCAAACGGTAAAATTTCTTTTTGTCTTATAACTTTTAAGCAAATCTAGAAGTTCTGCCTGTGGAATGTCGTCTGTTATAATTTCAAGATTCAACAAACCATTAGAAAGTGAAACTCCGACATTTACTCTCGGTTTTTGAATAATATTCATTCGCCGAAAACGATCTGTACTAGAAACCTCGCCTAATTCCAACAATGCTTCTACACCCTCTGATAAAATCCGATAAATATTATCTTCATCACGATTACAAAATAACAGTCCCGTTCCAAGTCAACCTGTTGGAACCATTGTTCCATAATAAATGCCGTCTCTGCTTCTCTTCCCGTCTCGCGCGTATCATCCATTTGAAATTCCTGCAAATATTTTTCTCTCTTTAAATCCAAAACCGAATATTCTTTTCTCTCCATAGCACGCAAATGCCTTGCAGGTAATATCTCCATCCTCCACATCAAGGAAAAAACGGAATAATACTTCA
>ENA-OQIF01000454-OQIF01000454.1-human-gut-metagenome-genome-assembly--contig:-NODE-454-length-15650-cov-3.063647_pt1 | contig 15650 bp, 18 predicted proteins | sample MGYA00242574_ERZ504738 | MGnify/ENA primary metagenome ERZ504738 (study PRJEB26092, sample SAMD00036437) | human gut metagenome | host: Homo sapiens | study: EMG produced TPA metagenomics assembly of...
CACCTCCATGTTGTCGAAACTTTAGGCTAAATTTTTTAGACTAAACTTTTTTGACAAGTATCATTTGTTGAGTCTATTTTCTCAAATAACTAGAGTGAATTCAATATACGCACTATGGTGCGTTTACCCTCTGGTTGCTTTTTGAAATGCTTCCGATACGTACTGGCATCCTCTGTCGCAGTGGAAAATCAACGGTTTTTCAACATTTCTCACACGTTTTGCTTTTTCAACACATTCCACTACGTGGGATGCCTCCAGCGTCTCACTCAATACCCAGGAAATGATTTTTCTTGAATACAGATCCATCACACTGGTAAGATATACAAATCCTTCAAATATACAAATATAAGTGATATCTGAACACCAGACAGCATCTGGATGAGCAGGATTGAATTCCTCATTGAGGATATTTTTGAGTTTCTGGCTGAAATCATAATCTATGGTTGTCTGGATATATGGTTTCACCCAATGGGCTTTGATTCCCATTTGACGCATATAATTTCCAACTGTTTTTTCGGAAACATATTCCCCGGATTTTCGCAATTCTGCAGTAATTTTAGGAGCACCGTAGTTTTGATGGGAATCCTCGTAGATCGTAAACGCTCAATCCGGGAATGGAATGACTCAATACATGCATTATCCCATGGATATGGCTTTTTAGAATAACTGCACTGCATGTTTGCGGCTACTCGTTTATATTCTTTGGACACATACTGGCTGCCACAATCCGAGTGCAAAATCAAAGGCTCTTCGATGTTACATCTTGCTTTGGCTTTATTTATAGTTTCAATCACACAGCATACTTCCAATGTTTTTGAAAGCATCCACGCAATGATTTTTCTAGAATATAAATCCATAATGCTAGTCAGATAAACAAATCCGTCTATTGTCCAGATATAGGTAATGTCGGAACACCAAACAGCATTCGGGCGTTCTGGATTAAATTGTTCATCAAAAATATTTTTTAATTCACTGCTGAAGTCAGAATCTTTGGTTGTGATTGTCCATGGTTTTACCCACTGAGCTTTAATGCCCAGTTGTTTCATAATAATATGTCTCTTTGTTAATCACAATCGTAACCCATTAGATGCAAGGTCAGCGAATTTCCGCTATTATCACATCTGTTATCCTCCTTTGAGATACACTCACTGAGAATTTGGGAAAGGAGTGCCTTTAACTTAGTCAAGTAAATCTATTTTTTCCAAAAGGTATGTTAAAACATTTTCCTCGTCTATAACAATTTTTGCTTGGCATGCCATACCATTTACAAGAGAAGCTTCTTCTCCCTCTTTATTCTTAATCGTCATATGATCGCATTTAACTTTCACCATATAATATGCATATCCAGTATTTTGGTCTATAGATATATCTCTTGCAATATTTTCTACCACACCTGTGAAATCCCCATATTCGCTAGATGGATATGCCACAATCTCAAACTTAACTTCCTGTCCTTCTTTTAATTTTGCAATATCAGAATTTTGAACATAAATTTCCGCATAATACTTTGACTCCCGCTCAGGATAAATCGTTCCAAGCGAAGTTCCCTCTTGTACATACATTCCTGTTTTTAAATCTTTTGTAGCATGATAATATCCTGATGCACCAGCTCTTATGGTGCAATTATCATTTTGAATATCATAACTCTTTAAATAACTTTCACATTCCTTCACCTTTTCCTCATAACTTAACATTTCTTCAGCTATATTTCCTTTTTCTGTAAGAATCATAACACTTTCCTTGGTATCATTATCCACGCCGTTTACCCCTTCCAATTGTAATCTAGCTGATACAAGACTCGTTTCCATTGAAAGTATGCTGTCATTATACCCTAAAATCTGCTTCTCTATTGTGCTAATCTGCTGTAGTTCCAAATTTAACAATGCCTGTGTTTTTTCTTCATTTACCGATTCTCTTGATGTAATCAACGTATCTCTTTGCATTTTTAATGCTTCTACATCAACAGTTTCATTATCTACATCTTGCTCTTCTGCCTTTTTTATCTGTTCGTCATAATCATTGATTTTTATTTGGTATTCATTCATCTGATTATCATATTGTAAAGCTGTATAATTATACGAAGAAAGATAACTGCTAACCATACTATAATAATAACTTTCTGTTGAATCCAATGTATTGTTTTTTTCCATAATGCACTGTTTCACAGTATTTAATTTACTAATCTTTTCATTATATTGAGCAATTGTGCTAGAAATAGAGTCAATGTTTCCCTGATACAATGAGGCTTGTCCACTTGTATCGTTTTTACTCACCGTCATATTTGTAAACAAAAGCTCCCTTCTATTTGCAAATTCTTCATAGTACGGATTATCTGTGTAGGCGTCTAATTCTTTTACATCTCCTTCTAAACTCTTTTCATAGGCAGATAGAATTTCAAGTCTTTCTTTTGATGCTTCCAGTTCATTTTGGTAGCGAACAATTGTATCGGAGAGAGTATCAATATCAAGTACATAAAGCACATCCCCCTCTTTCACATACTGCCCATTCGTGACACTACTCTCCTTTACTCTGCCGGTGACTCCACTGCTAATTTCATAAAGTGCATTACTTCCCTTAAAAATGCCATCACTCTTTACCACAATATCTATTACGGTAAAATACATCCATATCAGAGCAATGACAAATATCAATAAAATCGCATATATTGTGTATATCATAAATCGATTTGGCTTAGAATCATATACCTCTGTACTGTCACTCATGTCTTTCATATCTATGATAATCGGCTTCATGCATTGTCACCACCTTCCATTACAGAATATTCTTCCAGTGATTGTTGCTTTACAAGATAAGCATACTTTCCACCTTTGGCAATCAATTCCTTGTGTGTTCCTTCTTCGACAATCCTCCCCTTATCCATCACAAAAATCCTATCGCAATTCTTTATTGTACTAAGTCTGTGTGCAATAAATATAGTCGTGATGTCCTTTGTAAATTTACGTATCGTTTTGTCTAAGGATTGTTCAGTAATGGTATCCAAATTACTAGTTGCCTCATCTAAAATAAGAATATCCGGTTTTTTTAACATCGCTCTTGCAATAGCTAATCTTTGTCTCTGTCCCCCCGAAAAGTTTGCACCATTTTCTTCCAATCTTGTCTCATAGCGAAGAGGTAATTCATTAATAAAATCGTGAGCCTGTGCCATTTTAGCCACCTCCATAATATCATTCATAGTAGCTTTGTCCATGCCCAATGTCAAATTTTCAAAAATTGTACCACTAAACAAGAATGTTTCCTGTGGTATGTATGCTATTTTTTCTCTCAAGCATTCTATCCTAATATCATCAATATTGTTTCCATTTATAAGAATATCTCCAGACTCTGTATCATATAAATGCAACAACAGCTTAGACAGGGTTGTCTTTCCTGATCCACTTTCTCCTACAAACGCAACTTTCTGCCCTTTTTTGATTTTAAGGTTAATATCTTCTAATACTAGTTTTCTAGTACCATATCGAAAATTCAAGCCTTTCATTTCAATATCTCCTGCGAGACTTTCTGGTGACACTTTTCGGTATTCACTCTCTGTTTTTTCTGCTTCTAAATCCAATATCTCCCCCAACCTGTCTGCGGCTACCACTGCCGTCTGCATCTGTGGCTGTAGATTAATTAGATTTTTAACCGGATCCAAAAAATATACCAACAGAGAATTGAAAGTAATAAGAGAGCCTATGGTCATCTCTCCCTGAATAACACTAACCCCACCAACCCACAATATCACCGTTCCTCCAACTAGTTCTATAAATATTTTTAGAGAGGACTGCAGATTACTTACCCAGCTTAAATCAAAGACACTTCTTAACAATTTTACAAATTTAATTTCTGTCTCCCGATTCGTCTTGCGTTCTGCATTATATGCCTTTATAGTCTGAATACCATTTAAGGATTCAACCATATAAGATGTAAGTTGCGCATTATCTTCCATCTGTTTTCGGTTCAGTTTTTCATACCATTTATTAAAACTTGCAACAATGGTACAATAAAGAATCACAATAATCACTGCGATGCCGAATAATTTTATATTTTGGGCATACAAAATGACCGCACCTGCCACAGCCATAAGCGTATCTATCATAATGGTAAGAACTGCCCCTGAAATAGCATCTCTTACTTTTCCGGCATCATTAAATCGGGAAATAATTTCACCCACTTTTCTTTTTCCAAAAAAGTTCATAGGGAGTTCCATCACGTGACGGTAATATCCCAACAGCAGCGCTATGTCCAGTTTTTGACTTAAGTATAATAACAAATGTGACCGAAATGCATTTAATAACACTTTAAACACATTCAGAAGAATCACCCCTATGGACAGGGTCGTTAATGTTTTCTGCAATCCATCTGGAAGCACACTGTCAATTAGCTCTTTGAAATAAAATGCTCCCACTATTCCCAATATCGTATACACCAGCGAAGCGATAAAAATATGTAGTAATAATTTTTTCTGTGGCAATAGTAAATGAAAAAAGCGACCAAACAACCCTTTTGTTTCATCACCCTTCTTAAAAGTTTCATTCTTTACTAACAAAATCAAAACACCACTCCACTGATACTTTGGTGCTTTTCCTTCCTCATGGACTTCTCCCCAAAATTCTTCTGGTGTCAGTTTTACAATTCCAACTCCTGGATCTGCTATTATCACTTGTTTTTTTGTGATTTTATGTATCACTACATAGTGTAATAAATTTCCATCCACAATCATATGAGCAATACAAGGAAGTGGGAACTCTGAAAAAAAGGCTTCTTTATTTCCCTTGACACCTTTCGCACTGAAACCTAACAACTCTGCCGCTTTAATCACACCATATACATTTGTTCCTTCTTTATCTGTTCCCGCAACTTCACGAATCTTGGTAATGCCTATTTTGTAGCCATTTTGTTTACAAATGGTTGCAAGACATGCCGCTCCACAATCTGTGATGTCATATTGTTTTATGCAATAATATTTCATTGCTCATATTTCCTTTCATTTTAAAATATCCCTAATAATACTACACAAGCAAATATAATAGCTATAAAGTTTAACCATTTAAAAATGCCATAAAATAATACGTGATTTAACAGCGTGACCATAATAGAAGTAAAAAATAGCACTAAACACGCCTCTATATCAAAAAATAACATGATAAATCCAAGCTAAGAAAATAAAATAAGCAAAACCTTTACTGAACTTGATGATTTTACCTTTAATTTATCATCTGTTTCATACCAATATGAATGTAATCCATTATTAAAGATATAAGCACCTGGTGAAACCTGACAAACCGCATTATATATTACAATAATCTCCTATTCTCGCCGCAATTAAAGCAACGCCTATAATTGTTAAAATCATCACAAATACTACATCTAATACTTCTCGAAATAATACTGCTGTGAATAATGGCAATACACCCCAATAATATATTCGGTGTAATTACTATAATGATGAATCTTATTTTACTAACCAGCTTCGTACAATAAACAACGCAACTCAGTAAATCTTTTGAAACATATATTTCTTTTACTCCCTCGTGCGTAAACAATAATGCGTGAATAATTTTGTGTAAGAATTGAAGTGGCAAAATAATAATACCGCTAAAAATAATCGAAAAAAGAATGACATTCTTCTCAAATTGATTATTTGAAAGCAAATCAAAAATTGTCAATCCTGTAATAATCAAGGAAGAAACAATTACAGGTAATGATATTTAAAACCCTTTTTCATTAATGTATTTATGTCCTCAGGTTCTTCAAATTTTATGCCTGTAATTGATTTTGAAGCAGGTTCTAATTGTTTCTCATCTTCAAAAATTCCTCTAAACTTAATATTGAACAAATTTTACCCCTTTTTAAACAGCTGATTTTTTAATTAATTTTAATGATTCTAATATTCAAAGTAATCTACAGGTTTTATAAATGATTTAATCGTTTCCAAATTCATCGCTTTTGAATTACCTTCCCTGTAATCCCATACAGCACTCACATCAAAATAAGCATCTTTACCATCAATCGTCACCTTATTAAGTGCATGACCAATATAGGAAACACTTTGTTTTACATCTCCAATTATTATAGACGCTTCGATTCCGACACGATTACATAAATAAACCAATGCCTTTGCATACCCCAAACAAAGCGCCTTTTTATCTAATATACTAGATAAACTTGATGGAAACATATAATATTCAAAAAAGTCATCTGGATTTTCAAAAATATCTTCACCTTTATTCTCTAATATATCAATACTCTCCCTATCATATTTAAGATTGTTGTCAATCCAATCAATAAAATAATACAATGTATCACGTTGACCACTGCCTTGAGGTATATTATCAATGACTTGATCCAGCAATTCTCTTCCTTTACTTTCCATCTCCAACACACATTTCTTATTGTTTCTCATCAACATTTACCGGCTGAAAACTCCGAAAGATTGGTAATACGATTATCTGGTGAAATATTTGCATCCTTCGGCGTGAAGGAAGATGAATAATAAAAACAAAATACATTTATCATATACAGGTTCATTCTTATAATCAATTTCATCAGAAGTTATTCCTCCTGAAGTAAAATTATCTTTTGTCAGCGGATAATACAAAAACGCAATAGAAGTATCTTCAGTAAAAACTTCAATACAATTTTTTACACGTATAAACTCTATTCCAGAAATTTCATATGGGAATTCTATCACTCCATCTTCTAAATTTCTTATCTTACCAAGAACCAGTTGATAAATGTCAAATTCTCTTTTTGTCAATTGACTTATATACGGATTATCCGATATCTTCTCATTTGTCAATGGAGGGTTCGCTAATTCTATGGCTTTGTTCTTTTTTGTGGTTTGTATCTTGAAGCTCACTAATAGCCCAATTAAGGCAAAAACACCCAACAATATTATTATCTTTTTTTATTGCTCATATGTCCTCCATTCTGCTATTTTATTAAAATTTCATCAATATATTTTTTATATATCTTAACTTTGGATGAATAGCCCCTTTTCTTACATGGTAATTGATTTCTTCCAAAATACTAAAAGCCGCATCATAATATCATAAAGAAAATAATAGAACTTTTACATGATCTCCGTTCGGATTTATTTGAGAATTAAAGTTTTCTACATTACATAGTTCTTTTATAATAATATTGAATCTTGAATATTTGGATTTATAGAAAATTAAAGTTGTATAAGTTCCAAAAACAAAGAATCAATTACATTGTTTCATCGGCTTTAAAGTCATCCAACACCTATAAAAAGAAAGGCACTCCCATTTCAGAAATCTTTCAGTATCTGTTTCTTTTAATTTTTTCCAACAGAAGCATGTATATGAATCTGCTTACCGGTAGAAATATTCCGCCTTTTGCAAAAGATACTGTCTATCGTTTTATTAAAATGATTCAGATTAACTAGATACGTTTTACAACCATTCTTTCAAGCAGAATCATTCAGGAAGCTATCGTTCCCCTAGACTCGAAAGACCGTGCAAATGTTTTAATCATTGATGATTCCATGTTTCAACGGAAGCGTTCCAAAAAAGTAGAGCTCCTTGCAAAGGTATTCGCTCACACCAAACACGCATATAAATTTGGCTTTCGTATGCTTACATTAGGCTGGTCAGATAGAAATACTTTTCTCCCGGTTAGCAGTGTGCTTCTTTCAACCGATAACAAGAAAAATCGCGGGAATGAAGCAAATGCGGTAGATAAAAGGGCTGTTAGATACAAACGTCGTCAGCTGGCTATACAAAAGGGAACAGCTGTAATACTCAAGTTATTGAAACAGGCTAAAAGAGCTGAATTTCCGGCAAAATATGTCGTTTTCGACAATTGGTTTTCATCTCCGAGCTCCATTCATGCTATAAAAGAAATCGGATATGATGTTATCGCAACGGTAAAGAATACACCCAAAATGTTTTTCCGTTATGACGGTGAAGAGTGTCCCTGATATCCATCTACAATAAAAACAAGAAGCGAAGAGGACGCTCTAGATATCTGTTATCTGTCATGGTTGATGTCGTAAAGGATGGTAAAACCATTTCAGCCAAAGTTGTCTATGTTCGCAACCGCAATAAAAGAAAAGAATATTTGTGTATCATTTCCACAGATACCGAGCTTGATGAGGATGAGGTTATCTGTATCTATGGGAAACGATGGGATATTGAATTTTTCTTTAAGGTTTGTAAAAGCTATCTGCACTTAAGTAAGGAATATATCTATGTCCTATGATACAATGACAGCCCATACCGCAGTTATTTTTACCATATATAGGATGTTATCCGTTGAGAACCGTGAATAGAATGATGAACGGTCTATTGGTGAACTGTTTATATATTTTTCTGACGAAATGTCTGATATCACGTCAATTCCGGCTTTTCAATTGTTGCTACAAATGTTCAGATCACTGTTTGCAGATACTACTAACATAGCAGATAAAGAAATCAATAAGCTGGTAGATGCATTCATGGATGCAATACCCGCTCTGTTAAAATCAAAACTACAAGCAACATAAACCACTGAACATTGACAACTGAATAACTGCCAGCCATTGAATTTTCAAGGTGTATAACTAAAATTTATGTGCGAAGTTTGAGTTATATAATTATAAAGTATAGCAATATATATCCATTTATACCCCAAAAATCTGCCAGCTATCGGATTTATAGGGGTTTTAAAAAATTTCCAGACTCTAAATGGTTCACCTAATTTACATATGTATGTTTCATTATCAATTTTAATAACAGGCTCCATACTTTCTTTATATTATTGTTATAAACATATTTTTTTGGAAAAATATTTTATTAATTCATTTGTAAATTCTTCAGGAGTAGTTATAGGGTTAGTTGGTTCTATATAAAATTTATAATCATATGATAATAATTTTTTCATATTAAATTTAATGCTCCTTCCTACTAATTTTTAAAATATTAAGACAATTCTCTTCAAACTTGTGTACTCCTTGAAAAGTTTTTGTCGTAATACCTACATAACAGTTATTTATTGAGAATTTTTTACTTTTCAAGGTACGAATATAGCACGCATATGGATAATATATATTATTCTTCATATTCACTAAACAAATATTTTTTCTGTTCAATATATTTTTCCCTAAAACAAGCATAAATATCATCTAAGTTAATATTTGTTTTTTTTGCCTCTTGGCATAAGCTAGATGTCCGCCTATAGTTTCCACCACAATACTCTAACATTATCAGGAGTCTTTTAATATGTTCTCCTTCCGAATGAATAAATGATTCAAACCCCGTTAGTTCATTTAATTGTTTCAAAATATCGTTAATTTTATCAAATTCTTTTGCAATACTAAATTTTATAAGTTCCAACTCAAAATAAATATAATCAATATTTTTTTATATTTTCCTTTTAAAATTTCTACAATTTTAACTAAATTCCCATAATCTCTCAATTTCACAAAAATTTGTCCCATCAAGACATATATTCCTTCTTCATATTCTATATTTTCCTTGCACGCCTCAATTAGTTCAAGTGCATTTTTCAAATAACCTAACGCTTCCTTCGCAGCCCCCTCTTTAAACGACAAATCCCTCCCCATAAAATAATTCCATCTTACAGATTCCGGGTTTTTATCCAAAGCTCTCTTTAAAAAGCCTAGTATTACGTTCAACTTTATTTTTTATTTTCATTATATCTTTTTCATAGCCATCATGTTGCAATACAATATCAATCTCTATACTTGGAGGAATTTTATTCTCATCTAAACGTAATTCTTCATGTACTTCTCCAAAATATCTTAATTTAGAAATATTAGGAAATATTCTTCTTGTTCGATACTGTTTGTGCCCATTTGAATTTTTTATAATGGGGCTTATGGAAAATGGACAAGGTAAATTATCATAAATTGTCGATGCTATTTTTTTTAGTATAATACAATCATTTTTACTTTCCAAATATTCATCTGCATCTAATTGAAAAATCAATGGACAGGTTGCCTTTTCAATTAGTTTATTTCTTATTTCCGAAAAGTCTTGCCTCCATTCGCCTGTATATATTTTCACCTTTTCCTTAAATTCTTTTAAAAATATTTAATGTATTATCACTCGACCCTGTATCAACAATTATAATTTCATCCGCTAAATCCCAAATACTCTTTACACACCGTGCTATACATCTTTCTTCATTGTAGGTCATTATGCATACACTCATTTTACACCAACTACTTTCACTCTCACTTTCCAATGGCATAGTCAAAGATTCAATTACCTTTTCATCAATATAATTAATATAATTTTGTAACTTAAACATATTACTAAAATCCCTTTCACTTCATTACAAACACCTATCTGTCACAACTTCTCGCACCAATAAAGTGTACTGCATCTTAAAATTTCAACATTTTAATCAATAAAAATTCGAACTAGATATTAATCTAAGTATATACTTTTTAACTACTGTTTTATTAGCTAAAACACGGAATTTTCAAACAACTCTCCTTTAGATACGAAAAGTATCAGCATCTAATATCATCTTTCAAAAACAACTATCTACAACTATATTTCTGTAAAAACAAGAACCATGACATTCCCATTAAAATGTGTCTCTCGTGTCAAATCACACTGATATTTCTTATTGCCAAATATAACCTCAGCCGGTTTATCTTTCAAAACAAATTTATATTCATACTTATTTTTCTTTAAATATTCCTCAATACATTGTATAAACTCTTCCAAATTTTGAGGTTTGTCATCCAAATCAACCACTAATTGTTTCTTCATATTTTCCCCTTTCCTATTACAATTACTTTCTCTAGTAATGAAAGTAAAATAATGGTACATACTCATGACTTTCTCTACCGTAAAACTGCTCTGCGTTATATAGCGGACTTGGTTTTTGTGTAATAACATCTTTTGTGGGATCTAAATAATATGTCTCTTTGTTAATCACAATCGCAACCCATTGATGTGGTCCCGCTGCTTTAGATTGCACTGCTAAGGTTCCCTTTACAGAATAGGCCTCTATTCCTACTTCATTACACAAATCTACCATTAAATCCGAAAGACCTCCGCATATTCCTTTCCGTTCTAAAACACAAGCACTGCTTGTATTTTGTACATAATCACCTGGAAAAAAAATTCTATTTCTAGTATTAATATTTTCTTCTACCTCATAATTGTATTTCATGTTTTGGATAATCCATTTTTGAAAAAACTCTACAGCCTGTTTTTCACTTATACTATTACTTTCTTTTAGTAAATTAATAATTTTTTCTTTCTCTGATTTAATCTGAGTATTCACAGATTGAAAATCACCACTTCTCGAATAATTTTCTAAAAGCTCCTTCAACGCTTCATACCCACTTATATTTTCAAGACTATTCTCTTCATACGTTATATTGGAATTAAACTGAACTAAAATCTTAAAAATAGTTTTTTCCCGAATTTGCTCATCCTCTTTGTCCATACTTACATCAACCCAATTGTTATCTATATCAAAACAATATGGAAAAATAAAGTTCCAATAATTATCTTTTTGCGTCTCCCTTATTGCATCCGCCACTCTGGAAATATTATAAACACTGCACGGCTCATTCAAAATAATTTCCACACGGTTTTTCGTATGGTATAAATCCAAAATCTTTTCAAAAATGACTCTTTCATCCTCCGATAATTGATCATAGTAAAAATCACAACTTGATTTTTCAAAACTTATCCTCGTACTATCGTCCACTTTAGAAACATAAAAGTTTTTATCGTCCCAAATTTCTTTTGTTTGAAACCACACAATTGCCCCAAACAAAACAATCGCTATTAAAATAAAAAATTTTTTCATGATATTATTACTTTCCTTTATACTCGTGACTCTATTTTTATAAAATCCCACCGAATATAAATCTTTATATCAGGTGGGATTCTGTAAAACAAAATATGATTTCAATACATCTGATTTAATATTTCTTATATCTATAAATCTACCATACTATCTATATCTAATCCAATTTTATATGTTTTTCTCTTTACTTGCCTATCTTGTGCATGTTCCAGATGGTGATGTTGTTGCTGGATCCCAAAAATGCTTTGCTGGATATACACTTCCTAAACATCCATTAGAAAAGCCATTCATCCATTGAAACCATCCGTATCCTCCATTTTTCTCCAATAATTCTTCTGGTGTCAACTCAGAAAAAAATCTTTGTTGTTCTTTCATATTCATAAATTTTCTCCTTCCTATCAGATAATATTAATACCATACTTATGTTCTCTCCCACAATATTATTATAGTCGAAAATACTTTTTATCCAATCCCAAATTTCATCTCAAAATTCATATATAGTTACTTCTTTATCGATTAAAAACATGGTATGTGTCTTCTTTTATACAAAATAACACGAAAAGTACCATATTTCAATCATAACCCCGTGAACGAACATCTTAACCCCGTGAACGCAACAGTAGATAATTCTTTTTTGGCAAAAAAGCTCTCATCACTATCTTCCCCCTCAAAACAAGCATTGTTTTCCCTTTAAAAATAAATATTAACGCTGCGCTCGTTACAAACGTGATTTGCAGTACTATTGTAATTGCCCCGACCGATATAAAATCTGATATTATCCCACCACATAAGTCAAATTACATACCTTATTTCCCCTGTAATAATCACGATATTTGCACATAATACACCCAAAAACAGGTTAAATCATTACTGCGCACACATAATCGAAAAAATAGTGACATTCCGTTCCCCTTTAATAATTATGCCAATCATCACATATTTTTTTAATATCTTCCAGATACACTGATGGTAAATATAAAACACGAGCATCCTTACCTTCTATGAATTCCACAGGCGTTGCCAACCAATCTTTATACTTATTGCCAAACACAAATCCACAAAAGTAAGAGCAATTACAAAGATTGCCACCAACAGTTCTTCTCCCTTATCAGGTATAATTCACCTCTTAGAGCAAAAAGCAAATTATACCTTACATTGCTCATTAAATACTCTCTGCAATAAAGACACATTTCTAAACCGGTGTATAAGCTCCAATTGCAGCACCATCTATCGCACCTGATGTATACATTTCCATAACTCATTTCCAGTCAAATTGCCTGTTGCTACTCCCTTTATAGCACCAACAACTAATCCACCCATGAACGAACATCTTACCCCCGTGCACGCAGCGGCAGAATTACTTTTACTCCAAATTCTCCCGCAGTGGACTCCCAACTGAATATCCCCTTATTCTTTTCTACCTTTTCTTTTATATTTTTTAGACCAATTCCATGATTTTTCCTATCTTCTTTCGTTGTTTCAGGCAAATTTCCTTTTCCTTTTTCTTTTTTCCCTTGAGCACTGTTACATACTTCTATTGTGACATCCTCATTTCCTGTGCGCACTTTTACTTTCAAATATTTATTTGCATTATGTTGCTTTTTTATTTCTTCTACACTGTTTTGAATCATATTAGAAAAAATAATACATAACTCTACGTCACTAATAAGTAAAGTCTCCCCAAGATACCCTCTTATTTTAATCTCCACATCTCCGTGTAATGCCGGTAAGTAATAATTCAAAACAGCATCCATAATCGGATTTCCAACACTATAGCATCGCTTTTGTATCTTTACCAATTCTCCTTGTATCTCAGTTATGTATTTCTTTACTTCCCGTAATTCTCCTCTTTCTGCTAACTCTCCGAGACACATCATATGATTCGAAACATCATGCCGAAATTTTTTTGTATCCTCATCCTTCTGAATCATCGCTTCATAATAATTCCTTTGATTTTCTTTCAGCATCCTTTCTATCTCCAAATACTGTTTGATTTTTTTATTTGTATCGTTGATATAGATTACAAACATGACAAGCATAACCATACTGATCATGGACATCGCTGATAATAATTGAATCCATTTAATTAACTCTGGACTCCCGCTTCTTTCAGCCAAAAAACTCAGTCCGGAAATTGTAAGCGGCATTGTAGCCGCAAGCATTACAATTCCCATATACAGCACGCTTTTCTTCAATGCCAGCATTTTTCGACTATTTTTAATCTTTTCATTTTCACGCATTAGGCAGATACAGCTATACATGAATAATGATATAAGACTGCTTATCAGCCATTTCGTCTCAGCGGAATTATCAAAAGGCGTTGCAAGTTTAATAAATATTGCTACAACATAATCAATACATACGATTAAAAAGATTAATTTACATGCGTAAATCACACCTTCTTTGATGGATAAATCCGTAGTAATCAACAATCCAATTAAAAAAAATGGAAGTATCAGTACCGAAGCTTTCCCTGCGCTGTCTGCAATATTTCCAACAAAAACAATACCACAAGCAGCCACTATTATCCCTAGACCATGGCGTGTCTTAACTTTTCTTCCAAACAGCGCATAACCTGCAATTACATATTTTACAGCTTCCATTATTAAATCCAAAAACAACATCATCTCCACGCCATATACTCCCTGTATGCTGTTATAAATTCCTTTTTTCTTCTTTGAGACACTTTTTTCTTTTTATTATCAATAAACACAATTCCTTTTTCATACTTCTCAATTTGCGCCATATTGACAATGCACTGCCTGTTGATACGAAAAAACACTTTATCATCTAACTTCTTTTCTAATTCAGTCAAAGAACTCTCTTTTCGATATCTTCCCTCTTGTAATATCACTTCTACCGAACTGTCTATTGCTTCTATATATAAAATATCCCTTTGCAAAATTTCACACTTTACCCGGTCTTTATATGCCCCGATTTTCCCTACTCCCTCTAAAGCAGCCACAGTCTCTTTCAACACTTCTCGTATTTCTTCTATTTCAAATGGTTTTGTAACAAATCGAAATGCTTCAATATAAAAAGCTTCTTTAAATCGTTCTATCTGGCTGGTTGCTACAATGATTTTGCAAGCCCCTCCCTGTTGCCGTAACTTCTTCCCAGCTTCAATTCCATCCATTTGCGGCATTTCTATATCCAAAAATAGAATATCTACGTTTTCCCCTGCTTCTAACAATTCTCTTCCATTATGAAATAAGGCAAGTTCTGCTTCAACTCCTAATTCTTCCAAACAGGTTGATATGATTTTCCCCAACATTTTCTAATATAATTTTTTCATCATCACAAATTCCAATTCTTATCATATATTATCACCTCTCCTTTTTGAAACACATATGGGTTTGTCGCATTTTAACATAAACGATTGTTTTTCACAATGATTTTTACAAATTGAACATTTTTTGCTAGATAGAAACAAATTAATTTCTATTTTATTACCTATTAAAATAATACCACTAATACTATACAGACACCTAAAATGATGCAAAACGACTTTGTGCATCCTATTAGACAATACAATTGCATATGCGTGCTCTATAAGTGAAATGCAAAAAATCCTGTAATTCAGCTTTCCGCTGAACTACAGGATCCTAGAGTAAAATGTTAGCTGACCATATGGGAACTAATCTGGAAATCACAGATGCGCCTGCTAATGGAAGTACTTTTTATATATCCTTCCTATCGGTCTGTAAATAAGAAGCACCACACAGACCATAAACGCTGCGTTTATCACTGTGGCAGGGATTGAAGTAAGCGCTCCCAAAAGTGCGGCATTTACTCCACTTCCCGCAATCAAAAGTGTAATCGTTCCCATCACAAATTCAATCACAATATTC
>ENA-OQIF01000456-OQIF01000456.1-human-gut-metagenome-genome-assembly--contig:-NODE-456-length-15615-cov-2.879972_pt1 | contig 15615 bp, 16 predicted proteins | sample MGYA00242574_ERZ504738 | MGnify/ENA primary metagenome ERZ504738 (study PRJEB26092, sample SAMD00036437) | human gut metagenome | host: Homo sapiens | study: EMG produced TPA metagenomics assembly of...
TTTCATAACTCACCTCCTGTAGCAAAGTCAAAAAAGTTGAGTACTAAACTATTTGGACTTTGTAGTGATGAGTCTATTATCTCACATCGGATGATTTTGAACAGGTACTCGCTATTTTGCGTTTACGATGTTGTTGTATATTAGGTTAAGATTATAGTCATTGACAGTTCAATAGTTCTGCTCCATAATCGTTCTAAAAAGAACGATAAAGGAGGGAACTATGTATTTCTGGGACAAGCATAAAACAATTACAACCTATTATGAATTGCTTTCCAGCGAGGTGTGTGACCGTTATGGATTGACGCAGATGGAATATGACATCCTCATGTTCCTGCATAATAATCCGCAGTACAATACCGCGGCAGAAATCGTAAAGATCCGCAAATCAACCAAATCCCACGTGTCCACTTCGCTGAAAAACCTGGAAAGTAAAGGGTTGGTGGAGCGTATCCAAAGCAAAGACAATAAAAAACATATCGAAATTGCTCTGCTGGATCAGGCTGAGATAATTATAGAAGCAGGCCTGAACGCACAAAAACAGTTTGCACAAAATGTGTTAAGAGGTCTGACCGAAGAAGAAACCCGTCTGTGCATCCGGGTATTTGACAAAATCTGTAATAACGCAGAAGAACAGTTAAAAAATGATAAGGAGAACGAATCATGAAACAGAACAACTACAAACCACAGATTCCGGATGTGATGGAAGCAATTTTTGACGCGGCATATCTGATTTTTGATCTGATTGCAGCCCTCTTGTTTTTCTCCTTTTCACAGGGGAATCCCTTATTTATCCTTTACGGAATCCTGACTCTGACTCTTTGCGGAGGCGATGCATTTCATCTGGTGCCGCGGATCCTGAGGGCCGTACGCGGAAGCAATGACAAAATAAAAAGACAGTTGGGAATCGGACTGCAGGTTTCATCCATTACCATGACTGTCTTTTATATTATCTTAATGTATATCTGGAAACTTACCTTCCCGGAACTTGCCGCACCGGTAAGCATTGAAGCTGTCGTTTGGATATCTGCCATTGTCCGGATCGTGATCTGCCTGTTCCCTCAGAACAACTGGTGTTCCGAGGAGGGGAATCTGAAGTTATCTGTCATCCGAAACGCTGTCTTTGCAGTGACCGGTATCGGGATCATCATCCTGTATGCTATGTCCGGAAACACCTATGGCTACCATATGACAAGAATGGTTGCAGCCATTATCATTTCCTTCGGCTGCTATCTTCCGGTAACTTTATTCAGTAAAACAAAACCAAAGGTAGGATTACTTATGATTCCGAAAACGTGCGCATACATGTGGATAATCGCCATGGGGGCTTTCGAGCTTTTATTTTAGTCTCTGAAAGGCGCAGTATCTGCTGTGGAGGATTCCGTATTATTTTTGCACTGTCAGCATCAATCACAGACTGGATCTGTTTCATCAGTGTATCGTAGTTGTCCTGATTGTCGATTCCGCCGAGCATCGGTTCTCCCACAATATTTCCATTTCGATCGACCAAGATTGTGGTAGGAAATGCCATGATATTGGAGGCATATTTTCCTGCTGCGGAATCAGAGTCGATGGACAGATTGCGGTACTTCGCACCCTGACTTTCGAGAATCGATGCCGCTTCTTTTATCGCATCTTTATTTGCATCAAAGGTTTCTGTGTTGATGCCTACAACCTCGCCTCCCATGGATTTGATTGCATCGTTTAATTCGTTCAGCTTAGACAGCTCTGCGACACAGGGTTTGCAGCCGGTAAACCAGAAGTTAACGACGGTCACTGCATTGTTGGAAAACAGACTTTCGTCAACTGTGTTGCCGTCATAATCCTGACCGGAGAAATCCCGGAATGGAGATGCATCTTCGGAATTATTTTCGGCATCGGTATCCTCAGATGTTGTTGTGTCGTTTTCCAGCTCTGCGATCTGTTCCTCGATTTTTCGTATCGTTTCAATATCATCTGTCAGTGTTTTCAGCTCGTCCTCTGAAAATGAGTCCTTGTTGGAGTCAACGGTGTCTGCCAGATAATCTGCATAATTCCCGCTCGGGTCAGCCGTGCCTTTATTCATCATGCCAAATCTTTGTCCATACTTCATCATGGTCTGCAAAAATCTGGTTTTCCTGCTGATATAAATCATCCAGCTTCGTGCCGGAAGCTTCTGTAGTTTCTGTACCGGATTCTGTAACAGATTCTGTACCGGATTCCGTCTGGGTTGTCTGTGTTTTTGCTGTGTCTGCAGCTTCTTTTCCGTTACATGCGGTAAGTAATAATGCTACGCTGAGTGTAAAAACAGGAATAAAATTTTTGTTTTTCATAATCATGTCTCCTTAATAAATAGTATAAAGTTAATAATCACTGGTTGCTGACGTCCTTTTTCTGACAGGGTTTTCCCATGAACTGGTAGTGAATCGCATCTTTCGGGCAGGCTCTGATACAGGCTCCGCACCGGATACATTCCGGATGATTCGGTGTTCGGCACACATCAATATCCATTTTACATGCCCGGGTACACTGGTTACATCCGACACATTTGCTGTCTTCGATCTTTATATTCAAAAGACTGACTCTGTTAAATAAGGAATAGATCGCGCCAAGAGGACAGATCCATTTGCAGAAGGGTCTGTAAAACATAATGCTGAGTACGATGACCGCAATCAGAATACAGAATTTGAATGAAAACAGTTTTCCCAGTGCAGACCGTATTGCGGCATTTCCGATGGAAAGTGGTATCGCCCCTTCAAGAACACCCTGCGGACAAATATACTTGCAGAAGAAGGGATCGCCCATTCCAATCGAGTTTGTTGCAAGCATCGGCAGAAGGATCACAAAAACTACAAGGATGATGTATTTCAGATACCGCAGAGGCTTCAGCCTGGCTGTGGAAAATTTCTTTCCGGGAATTTTGTGAAGCAGATCCTGAAACCATCCAAAGGGACATAAAAAGCCACAGATAAATCTTCCCAGTGTCACTCCGAGTAGAATCAGAAACCCGGTTATGTAGTAGGAAAACTTGAATCTGGATGATCCGACAACCGCCTGAAAGGCTCCGATGGGACAGGCTCCCGTGGCAGCAGGACAGGAATAACAGTTTAACCCGGGGACGCATACCGTTTTCGCCTTGCCCTGATATATTTTGCCCTGAAAGAAATTGGGAATATGAATATTGGTAAGCAGTGTGGCCGCTGCCTGTATCCATCCACGTATTCCGGCTATTTTTTTTGATCGTAAGTCTTTTTCTTATCCAATTCCGACACACTCCCAGACATAATTTAATTGCTTTTCCAAGCACTGCAGCCGCTTCCCCTCTGACCGCACCGTAGCTCATCATCGCTATGCCTGTGATGACCAGAACAATTTGAGATATTTGTTTGCACTTCAAAATATGGTTGCTCCTTTTATTTGTTGTATTGATTGACCAGCTGACTTCGATATTATACAATAGCTGTTGTAAAATCATTGTTAAGAAATGGGCAGGTGAAAAAATTTTGAGATTATTAATCGTGGAAGATGAGAAACAAATGTGTGACACAGTTGCCAGAAGTCTGTACGCTGCCGGGTATGAGGTGGATACCTGTTACGATGGGGCGGAGGCTCTGGAATGCATCCTGGCAGAAAATTATGATCTGATTGTCCTGGATCTCAATCTGCCCGGCATGGATGGGATGGATCTTCTGAAAGAACTCCGGAAGGAAAATGAGGAGACGAAGGTTCTGATCCTGTCTGCAAGAGGGCAGATCGCAGATAAAGTGGAAGGACTTGATGCCGGGGCAAATGATTATATGGAAAAGCCGTTCCATCTGCAGGAGCTGGAAGCACGGATCCGCAGTCTTACAAGAAGAAAATTTGTGCAGAAGGATGTTTGCCTGGAAAGCGGCGGGATAAGATTCGATACCATCAAACGAGAGGCCTATGCAAAAGGAACCCTGGTTTCCCTCACAAGAAAAGAGAACGGAATCTTGGAATATCTGCTTCTTCACCTTGGAAGACCGGTAAGTCAGGAAGAGTTGATCGAGCATGTCTGGGATGCATCTGTGGACAGCTTCAGCGGATCCATCCGCGTACATATGTCTTCGCTCAGACGTAAACTCAGGGCTGTACTTGGATATGATCCGATTCTGAACAAAGTGGGTGAAGGCTATCAAATAAGAGAGGAGTCCGATCGATGAAAAAATATCGCTGCAGTGGAGACTTACCTGTATCATTACCCTGTATATTGCGTTGGTCTGTGGCTGTCTGACGCTGCTTGTCTATAAAAACGGAATTTATTATATCGATTCCCTGAAGGAGACTGTGGATGCCCGGGGAGATGATACCGGAGACCATGTCGGGGATGACGTCACAGATGATTCGGATCAGATATATATCAGCATTCCGGAGGACAAGTGGGATGAGTTTGCCAAGGATTTCTCTGTTCAGGTGTACAACAATAAAGCGGACTACAAAAAAAACAGTTTGATCCTTTCTGCTTTACTGACACTTCTTGGCGGTGTAGCTACTTATTTTATCAGTGGTCATGCACTCAGACCCATTCGTGAATTTTCTGAAAAAATCGAGGAAGTACAGGCACAAAATCTGGCAGATTCGCGAATTGAAGAAAATAAAGTGAAAGAACTGAACCAGCTTCGTATTTCGTATAACAAGATGCTGGAACGTCTTGCGGGTGCTTTTGAGGTACAGAGACAATTTACGGCAAATGCAGCACATGAGCTTCGAACGCCTTTATCTGTTATGCAGGTACAGCTCGATGTATATAATTCCACTCCACATCCCGGCAGCGATGGTGACACCTTACAGACGATAAAGATGGTTACGGAACAAAACGGCCGGCTCAGCAAAATGGTCAAGACACTGCTCGATATGAGTGAACTTCAAACAGTAGGACGGGATGAAACCATTGCCGTTGCTGATCTTGTCGATGAGGTATTGGTGGATCTGGAACCGCTCGCCCAGGAAAAGGAAATAAAACTGGTTGGAAACTGTAAAGATATCACTATGATCGGAAGTGATATTTTGATTTATCGGATGGTATACAATCTTGTTGAGAATGCGATCAAATACAATCGTTTCGGTGGGCAGGTTACTGTAACCGCATATCGGAAGGGAAAAAATATCTGTCTGTCCGTAGAAGATACCGGAAGCGGAATTCCGGATGAACTGAAGGAACGGGTGTTTGAACCATTCTTTCGTGTAGACAAATCCAGAAGTCGGGAGCTTGGAGGGGTAGGCCTGGGACTGGCTCTGGTTCGTGAGATCGTGCGTGTACATGACGGCAGTATCACCGTTCAGTCCGGCTCGTCCGGCGGAACGGTCTTTGATGTGGTTTTCAAGCAGTAATTAACGCCCCCACTGTACAGGTGGGGGCGTTGGCTATACAGGAGTTGTTTACTGCAGATCCAGTGCTTTCATACTCATCTCTTCCAGCAGCTGGGATTTTACTTTATACAGCTTGTCGGACAGATCCACATATACTTTCTGTGGATTTACAAGACGGCGTGTCTCCGGCCACAGGGTTTCCTGCTCTTTTTTGCAGATTGCCTGCATCTCCATAACAGAAGGAGAAGTGTAGACACACAGACCTTTCTGGAATACCGGAACGAGAAGTTCACGCAGGGTGTAAGTGCCGCCTTTGATCTTGGTTTTTTTCCAGGTTTCAATCGGATCAAAGATGATCATATCTTTACTTTCATCAAAGGTTTCGTTAACCATACAGATCAGATCGGCACGGATCTTGCCGGTTGCTTTGTCATAGATACGGTAAATGGTTTTATTTCCCGGGTTTGTGATTTTTTCTGTGTTTTCAGAAAGTTTGATCTTCGGTACGAAATCTTCATCGTCCTTATCTTTGATGGCTGCCAGTTTATAGACACCGCCGAATGCCGGACAGTCTTTGGAGGTGATCAGGTTCGTGCCGACACCCCAGGAATTGATTGTGGCGCCCTGGGCTTTCAGGCTGTCGATCAGGTATTCATCCAGGTCACTGGAAGCGGAGATGATCGCATCGCCGAATCCTGCAGCTTCCAGCATCTCGTAAGCTTTCTTTGACAGATAAGCCAGGTCACCGCTGTCGATACGGATACCGTATCCATGGAAGTTAGGGTCTTTTTCTTTCATTTCTTTGAAGACACGGATGGCGTTTTGGCACACCGGAGTCCAGAACGTCATAGGTATCTACCAGAAGCAGGCAGGCATTCGGATACAGATTTGCATAGGTTTTGAACGCGGTATATTCATCCGGAAAACTCATGATCCAGCTGTGTGCGTGTGTACCTTTGACCGGGACATCGAACATCTTTCCGGTCAGCACGTTGGAAGTTCCCACGCAGCCGCCGATCACAGCAGCTCTTGCACCGTAGATACCGGCATCCGGGCCCTGGGCACGGCGAAGACCGAATTCCATGATACCGTCACCCTTTGCAGCGTAAACCACGCGAGAGGCTTTGGTGGCGATCAGGCTCTGATGGTTGATGATATTTAAGATTGCAGTTTCCACCAGCTGTGCCTCCATGACAGGAGCAACTACTTTTAAGAGCGGTTCTCTCGGGAATACAACGGTTCCTTCCGGGATGGCATAAATATCACCGGTAAAGTGAAACCCTCTCAGATATTCCAGAAAATCATCATCGAACAGATTCAGTCCCCGCAGATATTCCACATCGTCCGGAGAAAAGTGCAGGTCACGGACATATTCGATGACCTGTTCCAGGCCGGCTGCGATGGCATAACCGCCGTCACACGGGTTCTGTCTGTAGAAAGCATCAAATACAACAACCTGATCGGTAGGGTTTTTAAAGTATCCCTGCATCATGGTTAATTCATATAAATCAGTTAATAAGGTTAAATCCAGCGCTCTCATGGCGTACCTCCATATCGTTATTGTTGTCCAATCAGACTCGGCAACTTCTGTAACTGTTCGGTGTCAGTATATACATCTGGTGTACGGGGCAGATGTTACAGGCGCTCTTTGTACTTATCATAGAAGATACAGAACAGTTATCAATTTTGTATAGTATACCATTTTGAAAAAATAAAGTAAACCTGTGGGAGGGAAATGGAATGGGAATACGTCTGAAAAATGTGGAGATGAAAATACGAAAAAAACGCCCTGAAAACAGGTTTAAAAAATTTTAAAAAAATTTGAAAAAAACACTTGCATTTTTCTGAGAGGTGCTATATAATACATCTTGTCGCTGAGCGATACAGATAAAAAGCAAAGCACAAAAGACAATGGGCTATCGCCAAATGGTAAGGCAACGGACTCTGACTCCGTCATTTCAAGGTTCGAATCCTTGTAGCCCAGCTCTAAGCCTTGGATAGTGATCCAAGGCTTTTTCTTGCTTTACAGAAAAGTGCTCTTCGGCAAAAAACGCTCCGCGAGGATGCGCCGGGAAGAATCCCGGATCGGCAGGAAGAGAAACGAAAGATTACAGGAGGAAGGGTCACGATGTATGCATTTGAAAGTAAAGTCCGTTACAGTGAAGTTGGCGAGGATACCAGGATGACACTTTACAGTGTGCTGAATTATTTTCAGGACTGTAGTGTATTTCATTCGGAGTCGGTAGGAAGAGGTACGGCCGTGCAGGAAGAATTGGGAAGAGCCTGGGTGCTGACCGGCTGGCAGATCGAATTCAGGAGAGCAGCTGACCTTGGGGAAAGCATACGGATCTCCACCTGGCCGCATGGATTCCGGGGATTTGTCGGAGAGCGTAATTTCCTGATGGAAACACTGGATGGGGAAGTCCTGGCTTGTGCGGACTCAAGCTGGGCATATATCGATGTGAAAACCGGACATCCGGTAAAGGCATCAGAGGAAGAACGGGCAGCATATCCGGTGGAGGAGAAACTGGATATGAAACTGCTGGGAAGAAGAATCCGGATTCCGGAGGAGCGGCAGGAGATGGGAGGCTTTACCGTCCGCCAGTATCATCTGGACTCCAATCATCATGTAAACAATGCACAGTATATCCGATTGTCGCAGGAATACATCCCGGCTGATTTTCAAGTGCAGAGACTGCGGGCGGAATATAAGAGACAGGCAGTGCTTGGAGATCAGATTTTCCCAATGGTTTCGAAAACAGAGGACAGCTATGTGGTTACTTTATGTAATGAAGAGAAAGAGCCATATGCGGTGGTGGAATTTTCCTGAACATAAGAAGTGAAAAGTAGAGAGATATAGAAAGAAATTACCAGGAAATGAAGAAATTACTGGGAGAAGTCTGCAAAATATATTATAATGAAGCAGAAATAAGCAATGACAGAATGAAAAGATTGCCATTTCGTGAAATATGCAGGAAACAACAGATATCAGATGAATGGCTGACGAATGCAAGACAGTCTGAGATTACACAAATACACACGCAGGAGTCTGCGTGAACACAGTTACGGAGGAACGATCATGATTGAATTAGGAAGAAGACAGAAATTACAGGTAGTAAAAAAAGTGGAATTCGGTGTCTATCTTGGAGAAAAGGCAGATGCGAAGGAACAGGAGAGGGTTCTTCTGCCGGCAAAACAGGTACCGGCGGAGACAAAAGTAGGTGATGAACTGGAAGTATTTATCTATCGGGATTCCGCAGACCGCCTGATCGCGACGACAAGAGTACCGGCTCTGGAGCTTCATCAGACAGCAGTGGTAAAAGTTGCGGAAGTTGGGAAAATCGGAGCATTTCTGGACTGGGGTCTGGAAAAAGATCTGTTGCTTCCATATAAAGAGCAGACCGTAAAGGTGAAAAAGGATCAGGAAGTGCTGGTTGCCTTGTATATCGACAAGAGTGACCGGCTCTGCGCGACCATGAAAGTATATCCGTACCTGAAAACGCAGTCTCCGTATGTGGTAGAAGACCAGGTAGAGGGAAGAATCTATGAGATCAGCGACAATTTCGGAGTTTTTGTGGCAGTTGATGATCAGTATTCCGGTCTGATCCCGAAGACAGAGGCGCAGGGACAGTACCGTCCGGGTGAGAAGGTAAGCTGCCGTGTGACAAATGTAAGAGAAGACGGCAAACTGAATCTTTCTCCGAGAAAAAAAGCATACCAGCAGATGGATGAAGATTCCGAACTGGTGTTAAAGGTAATTGGTGAGTATGCAGGTGTGCTGCCGTTTGATGACAAAGTGTCACCGGAGGTGATCAAGCGGGAATTCGGACTGAGCAAAGCGGCATTTAAACGTGCGGTCGGTCATTTGTTGAAAGAGAAGAAAATCAAGATCCAGGATAAACGTATTTACTTGATTTTTTAGGCGGCAGTTGCTATACTATACAGTATATTTTGGTAACACTTTGCAGTCAGGATCCTGTGGAAGAAGCGGGAAGATGTAAGGTATGACTGTTGACAGTAAAAAGATAGTATGCAGTTGGAAAAGAAAACAACTGTCTGAATAATAAAAGGAGGATTATCGTTGGACTCGATAGACTATTATAACCGGTATGCGGTGCCCTATTATGAAGAAACAGTAGATGCGAGCATGGAAGAGGTTATGAAGCCGTTTGTGGAACTCCTGTCCGAGGAGTCGGAGAATGCAGAAGTATTGGATCTGGGATGCGGTTCCGGAAGGGACACCCTGTTATTGGAAGAATATGGATTTTATGTAACACCGATGGATGGCTCAGAAGAGATGTGTAAACTTGCAGAGGTAAACACAGACAAAGAAGTATTGCAGATGACCTATGACGAGATGGAATTCGATGATGTCTTTGATGGGATCTGGGCGTGTGCCTCACTGATTCATCTGACGGAAGATGAGATGCGCAAGGTTATGAAGAAACTTGTACAGGCGCTGAAGGAAAACGGTGTACTTTATTTTTCCGTACATAGAGGCGACCGGGATGGAATCTATCATGGACGTTATTTCCATGACTACAACAGAAGGGAACTGCAGAGTCTGATGGAAGAATATCCGGAACTGGAAGTGGTTGATATATGGACCACACAGGATGTGCGGTCAGAAAAGTCGGATAAGCTCTGGCTGAATGTACTGGCACGAAAAACAGGAAAAGAGTAAATGCAGGAAAGTCTGGACGGCGTAGTACCGGCCAGACTTTTGCGTTTTATTTGGTACAGGATATAGGAGGAAAACCGATGGGATTTACACATTTGCATGTGCATACGGAATACAGCTTGCTGGACGGTTCCAATAAGATCAAAGAATATGTAGCCCGGGTGAAAGAACTGGGGATGGACAGTGCGGCGATCACAGATCACGGTGTGATGTATGGCTGTATTGATTTTTATCGGGCGGCAAAAGAAGCCGGAATCAACCCGATCCTCGGATGTGAGGTCTACGTGGCGCCCGGTTCCCGTTTTGATAAAGAGATGCAGCACGGAGAAGACCGGTATTATCATCTGGTGCTGCTGGCGGAGAATAATCAGGGATACAGTAATCTGATGAAGATTGTTTCTGCAGGTTTTGTGGAAGGGTATTACTATAAGCCGCGAGTGGATCTGGAAGTTCTGGAAAAATATCATGAGGGGATTATCGCGTTAAGTGCCTGCCTCGCCGGTGAGATTCCCAGATTCCTGACCAGAGGTCTGTATGAGGAAGGAAAAAGAGCGGCACTGCGTTATCGGGAGATTTTCGGAAAGAATAATTTCTTTCTGGAATTACAGAATCATGGGATCCGGGAGCAGGAGATGGTCAACCAGCAGTTGGTGCGTATGAGCAGTGAGACAGGGATCGAACTGGTATGTACGAATGATGTACATTATACCTATGCGGAAGATGCAGGCTCCCACGATATCCTTCTTTGTATCCAGACCGGAAAAAAAGTGCAGGACGAGGACCGTATGCGCTATGAAGGTGGTCAGTACTACGTCAAATCAGAAAAAGAGATGGCGGCACTGTTTCCATATGCGCCGCAGGCTCTGGAAAATCAAAAAGATCGGTGACCGGTGTCATGTGGAGATCGAATTTGGCGTGACCAAGCTGCCGAAATATGATGTCCCGGACGGCTATACTTCCTGGGAATATCTGAATAAACTTTGCTGGGAGGGGCTGGAGGAGAAATATCACCCGGTGACGGAAGAACTGAAAGAACGTCTGACCTATGAATTAAATACAATTAAAACCATGGGATATGTGGATTACTTCCTGATCGTATGGGATTTTATCAAATATGCGAGAGATCATGATATCATGGTAGGTCCGGGACGTGGTTCTGCGGCAGGAAGTATCGTTTCTTATTCTCTGGGGATCACACAGCTGGATCCGATCCGGTATCAGCTGCTGTTTGAACGTTTCCTGAACCCGGAACGAGTATCCATGCCTGATATCGATATTGACTTCTGTTTCGAACGGAGACAGGAAGTTATTGATTATGTGGTGAGAAAATACGGAAAGGACCGTGTGGTGCAGATTGTTACTTTTGGTACGATGGCGGCTCGCGGCGTGATCCGTGATGTGGGAAGAGTGCTGGACTTTCCGTATGCGCAGGTGGATACTATCGCAAAGATGATCCCGAATGAGTTAAATATCACGATTGACAAAGCACTGAAAATGAATCCGGAACTTCGCAATCAGTACGAGGGTGATGAGCAGATCCGTTATCTGATCGATATGTCCAAACGCCTGGAGGGTCTGCCGCGGCATACGTCGATGCATGCCGCCGGCGTGGTGATCAGTCAGAAAGCAGTGGATGAATATGTGCCGCTTTCCCGTGCCTCAGACGGTTCGATCACAACGCAGTTTACGATGACGACGCTGGAAGAACTGGGACTTCTGAAAATGGATTTTCTTGGATTGCGTACGCTGACCGTGATCCAGAATGCGGTAAAATTGGCGCAGAAAAGCGAAGGAATCGAACTGGATCTGTCGAAGATTGATTATAACGACCAGGCGGTACTCGGAATGATCGGAAGCGGAAAGTGTGAGGGTGTGTTCCAGCTGGAAAGTACCGGTATGAAAAACTTCATGAAGGAGCTGAAACCGAAGAGCCTGGAAGATATCATTGCCGGAATCTCCCTGTACCGTCCGGGTCCGATGGATTTTATCCCTCAGTATATCAAAGGAAAAAATGCACCGGATCAGATTACTTATGACTGTCCGCAGTTAGAGCCGATTCTGGAACCGACCTATGGTTGTATCGTTTATCAGGAGCAGGTTATGCAGATTGTGCGTGATCTGGCCGGGTATACGCTGGGACGAAGCGATCTGGTACGGCGTGCCATGGCAAAGAAGAAAGCAGCGGTCATGGCAAAAGAGAGGGAAAACTTTGTGTACGGCAATGAGGAAGAAGGTGTTCCAGGCTGTATCGCAAACGGAATCAGCGAGCAGGTGGCAAATAAAATCTATGATGAAATGACGGATTTTGCCAAGTATGCATTTAACAAATCACACGCTGCAGCCTATGCGGTGGTATCGTATCAGACTGCCTGGTTAAAATATTATTATCCGGTGGAGTTCATGGCGGCGCTGATGACCTCGTGTATCGATAATCCGTCTAAGGTATCCGAGTATATCTTAAAACTGCCGTCAGATGGGGATCAGGATCCTGCCGCCGGACATCAACCGCAGTACCGGCAGCTTTTCTGTAGAAGATGGCAGCATCCGGTATGGAATGGCGGCTGTGAAAGGAATCGGAAAGCCGGTGATGGAAGCGATCGTGGAAGAGAGAGAGCGGGGCGGTTTATTTTCCTCACTCAAAGACTTTTGTCAGAGGTTAAGCGGAAAAGAAGTGAATAAGCGAACCATTGAAAACTTTATCAAAGCGGGAGCCTTTGACAGCTTTGGCGGAACGAGAAAGCAATTTATGATGATCTATGTGCAGGTGATGGATACGGTCAATCAGGAGAAAAAATCTTCGATGACCGGTCAGATGAGTCTGTTTGATATCATGGGAGAAGAGGATAAAAAGAGCTTTGAGATCCGCCTGCCGGATGTGGGAGAGTACGCGAAAGAAAGCAAGCTGGCATTTGAAAAAGAGGTGCTTGGTGTGTATATCAGCGGCCATCCGTTGGAAGAGTATGCAGATGTCTGGAAAAAGAATATCACGGCAGCTACCTCGGACTTTTATCCGATGGAAGAGAGCGGTCTGCCAAAGGTGAGAGACGGAGCAAAAGTGATCGTCGGCGGCATGATCACAGAAAAAACGATCAAATATACGAAAAACAATAAAGTTATGGCATTTATCACACTGGAAGATCTGGTGGGAACGGTGGAAGTAGTCGTATTTCCAAGAGATTATGAAAGAAATGCCGCACTGATCGAGACGGATTCCAAAGTGTTTATCATGGGAAATGTGTCGGCGGAGGATGACAAGGCGAGTAAGCTGATCTGCGAAAAAATCGTCTCCTTCGATCAGGTGCCGCGGGAACTGTGGATCCAGTTTGTCGACCGGAAACAGTACGAGCAGGAGGTAGCAGAACTCTATGATACCCTGCGCCAGTCCGACGGCAGCGACCATGTGGTGGTGTATCTGCGGGCAGAAAAACAGATGAAACATCTCCCGGCCTCGCGAAGCGTGGAAATCGAGGATAATCTGCTTGGTATTTTACGGGAAAAATACGGCGCGGAAAATGTCAAAGTTGTGGAAAAGAGTATTGAAAAACAGCTTCATATGCATTAAAATATAAAACGATAAGGCGATAGAGCCGGATGATGCGTTATCCGGTATTAGATTAGATATATTAGTGGAGGGAACATTATGGCAAAAGAACTCAAGACCATTGGCGTATTGACAAGTGGAGGAGATGCTCCGGGAATGAATGCTGCAATCCGTGCGGTTGTTCGTCGTGGACTGAGCAAAGGACTGAAGATGAAAGGTATCCTGAAAGGATATGACGGATTGCTGAATGAAGAAATCATTGATATGACTGCAAAAGATGTATCTGATATCATCGGTCGTGGTGGTACTATCCTGTATACTGCACGTTGCGCAGAGATGAGAACAGAAGAAGGACAGAAAAAGCAGCTGATATCTGCAGAAAACACGGTATTGACGGTCTGGTAGTTATCGGTGGTGACGGTTCTTTTGCAGGTGCGCAGAAGCTGGCAAACCTGGGAATCAACGCAGTTGGTATTCCGGGAACCATTGACCTGGATATCGCATGTACAGAGTATACCATCGGTTTTGATACCGCTGTGAATACTGCTATGGAAGCAATCGATAAAGTACGTGATACTTCTACTTCTCATGAGCGTTGCAGTGTCATCGAAGTTATGGGAAGAAATGCAGGTTATCTGGCTTTGTGGTGTGGTATTGCCAACGGTGCAGAAGATATTCTTCTTCCGGAAAAATATGATTACGACGAGCAGAAGCTGATCAACAATATCATCGAAGGAAGAAAACGTGGTAAAAAGCATCACATTATCATCAATGCAGAGGGTATCGGACATTCCAGCAGCATGGCAAAACGTATTGAGGCAGCTACCGGTATTGAAACCCGTGCAACGATTCTGGGTCATATGCAGCGTGGTGGTAATCCGACATGTATCGACCGTGTACATGCTTCTATGATGGGATCTTATGCAGTAGATCTGCTGGCTGAAGGAAAAACAAAACGTGTCGTTGGATACAAAAACGGCGAATATGTGGACTTTGATATCAATGAAGCACTGGCTATGGAAAAAGGTATTTCCGAATATCAGTACGAAGTTGCAAAATCTCTGTCTGCAAACTATTCCAAATAATAAGGCGAGAATAACGGCGGCATACCTTCTGAGTCGGTATGCCGCCTTTTTGCATTGCATGTCAATCATTGGTCCGGTGGACCGATTTTGACTCGCGGGCAACGAGTCAGAGTCCGTGCTTGCATGGAACTTATATAGAAAACAAAGGAATGGGTATACTATGATAACAAGCAGCAGTAATGCGCAGGTAAAACAGATGATCCAGCTGAATAAGAAAGCCCGGGAGCGCAGAAAACAGGATGTTTTTATTGTGGAAGGTCTGCGGATGTTCAGGGAGGTTCCAAGGGATCGGCTGGTGAAGACATATGTGTCTGAAAACTTTCTGGAGGATCCGGAGCATGAGGCTCTTTTACAGGGGATCCCTTACGAAGTGGTGAAAGATTCGGTGTTTGCACAGATGAGTGATACACTGACACCACAGGGGGTACTCACGGTTGTGCGACAGTATCATTATACTATGGAGGAACTGATGGGTGAGAAGGAACATCCGTTGTTTCTTGTCCTTGAGGATCTTCAGGATCCGGGAAATATGGGGACGATTTTCCGGACAGCGGAGGGAGCCGGGGTGGACGGTATCTTTATGAGCACCAATTGTGTGGATATTTATAATCCCAAAACAATCCGTTCTACTATGGGTTCTGTTTATCGGGTACCTTTTGTGATCGCACCGGATCTTCAGGATGTATTTGCATGGTTCAAAAAGCAGGGGATTCGTTCTTATGCGGCACATCTGAAAGGAAAAGGCTGGTATGATGAGCAATCGTATGTCGGAGGAACCGCATTTTTGATTGGAAATGAGGGAAATGGTCTGACAGATGCAACAGCCGGTCAGGCAGACTGTCTGATCAGGATTCCGATGAAGGGGCAGCTGGAGTCTCTGAATGCCGGGTGGCAGCAGCTATTCTGATGTATGAGGCATCCAGACAAGAAGAAAGGAGTATAAAATAAAAATGAGTGAGAAGATGGATAAGAAAGCTTGAAGAAAAGAAGAAGAAAAATCC
>ENA-OQIF01000459-OQIF01000459.1-human-gut-metagenome-genome-assembly--contig:-NODE-459-length-15500-cov-2.506147_pt1 | contig 15500 bp, 21 predicted proteins | sample MGYA00242574_ERZ504738 | MGnify/ENA primary metagenome ERZ504738 (study PRJEB26092, sample SAMD00036437) | human gut metagenome | host: Homo sapiens | study: EMG produced TPA metagenomics assembly of...
ACAGATTCACCTGCAGCCGGTACAGCTTGCCGCAAGAAAAGATGAATGAATACTGACAAAAAGGGCAGCCGTTATCTAGAAACTGCACGGTCCGGCAGCACTTGACCCAAAAAGTGGTACGGAAAAGTAGAAAAATAAAATAAAGCCGCTGTGATCTATCAGAAATGGCTTCCGAAACATCTGCCAAGTAAAGCAGAACTGGAACACCAGCGAAAAGAACATTTTTCCTGGGAACCGACATTCAGTGTGGTTGTACCGCTTTATAAAACACCGGAAAAATATCTCCGTGCGCTGGTGGAATCTCTGCAGGCGCAGACTTATGGTAAATGGGAACTCTGCCTGTCTGACGGAAGCGGTGCGGATTCTCCGATTCGGGAACTGTTAAAACAGTTACAGAAGGAAGAGAGCAGAATCAAAGTCATCGATCATCAGGAAAAGTTACAGATATCAGAAAATACGAATGCTGCGATCGAGGCGGCAACGGGTGAGTTTGTGGATTTGCGGATCATGATGACGAACTGACGGCACATGCCCTGTATGAGTGTGTGAAAGTACTGAATGAGAAACCGGAAACAGAGGTTCTATATTCGGATGAAGATAAGATGACGATGGACGGACACAAGTTCTTCCAGCCACATTTCAAACCGGATTATAACGTGGATCTGCTGTGTACGGTCAATTATATCTGCCATTTGTTTGTGGCGAAGAAAACGTTGATTGATGAGGTCGGAATGTTACGCAGAGAGTTTGACGGAGCGCAGGATTATGACTTTATCTTCCGTTGTGTGGAACATGCGGGAGCGGAAAAGATCCATCATATTCCGAAGATCCTGTATCACTGGCGATGCCATGAAGATTCCACATCGGAGAATCCGGAGAGCAAGCTATATGCATTTGATGCGGGACAACGGGCGGTGCAGGCGCATTATGACCGGATCGGTGTTAAAGTGGAAGTGAGCAAGGGAGAGTTCCTGGGACTCTACCGGACAAAATTCCTGCGGGATTATGACCCACTGATCTCGATCATTATTCCGAATAAAGATCATATTGATGATCTGAAACGTTGTATCGATTCAATCGAAGCAAAATCCACATATACCAATTATGAATATATTATCGTGGAGAACAACAGCGAAGAAAAAGAAACTTTTGCATATTACGAGCAGCTTGAAGCGGTTAATCCGAAAGTGCATGTGGTGTATTATAAAGGCCACTTTAATTATTCTGCGATCAATAATTTCGGTGTGCAGTATGCCAAAGGAGAGTATTTCCTGCTGCTAAACAACGATACCGAGATAATCAACGACGATTGTTTGGAGGAACTGCTTGGTTACTGTACCCGAGAAGATGTGGGTGCTGTGGGTGCGAGACTGTATTACGAAGATGATACGATCCAGCATGCCGGCGTGGTCATCGGTTTCGGTGGAATCGCCGGACACTGTTTTGTACAGCAGAAGCGTGGATTTACCGGGTACTGCCACCGGATCATCTGTGCACAGGATTACAGTGCGGTGACTGCGGCTTGTATGATGGTAAAACGGGAAGCGTTTGAGAAAGTCGGTGGTTTGAGTGAAGAACTGCAGGTGGCATTTAACGATATTGATTTCTGTATGAAACTTCGACAGGCAGGATATCTGATCGTGTACAATCCATATGCGGAACTGTATCATTACGAATCCAAATCCCGAGGACTGGAAGATACTCCGGAGAAAGTGGCAAGATTCAATCAGGAGATTGCTACGTTTGAGAAACGCTGGCCCGATATCCTGAAGAACGGCGATCCGTTCTATAATCCGAACCTGACCCTGGATAGCCAGGATTTTTCACTGAAACGATTATAAACAACCAAAAAAGCGGGTGCATGGTGGAAATGTACCTGCTTTTTTAAAAGAAAGGTGGAAAAGATGAATATAGAAAAGCTATGGGACAAGTACAAAGACATTATTCCGTACGGTGTCTTCGGCGTTCTGACAACGCTTGTTAATATTGTGAGCTATTGGATCTTTGCGCATCCGTTTGGCTTATCGGTTATGGTGAGTACTGTACTTGCATGGATTTTATCAGTTCTGTTTGCATATCTTACTAACAGAAAAATGGGTATTTCACAGCGAAGCCAGTACGAGTGAAGAAATAGGTAAAGAAATAGTTCGTTTTTCTCCTGCCGTCTGGCTACGGGAATACTGGACTGGGCATGTATGTTTATTTTTGCTGATCTGTGCGGATTCAATGACGTACTGATTAAATGTGCGGCAAATGTACTTGTAATCATCTTGAATTATGTGGCAAGCAAACTGGTTATTTTCAGGCATAAAGGGTGATGGAATGAAAAAAACAGTAAAAACAGTGAAAAAAGAATATGCAATATGGATTTTTGTACTTCTGGTTTTTGTATTTTATCTTTCCTGGGCGCTGGCGGCACCGTTCGATGCCTCACCGGATGAAAGTATGCGCTACCAGATCGTCGAATTTATTGTAAAGCATGGAACCTTGCCGGATGGACGGGATCCGGAGATACGGAATGCCAACTGGGGCATCTCGTATGCGTTTAATCCAATTCTTCCTTATATGGCAGGAGCAGTATTTGCAAAGGTTGTGCAGGTATTTACGGACAGTTTTCGTGCTACGGTGATTGCGGCGCGTATGGTGAACGTCCTTCTGGGATGCGGAATGGCATGGTTTACCTGGAAGATAGGAGAACTGTTATTTCGGAAAAAAGAGACAGGGAGGCTGTTTGCAGTTCTGGTGTGCTTTCTTCCGGGAACCTGTTTTCTGTTTTCTTATATCAATACGGATGGACTGGCACTTTTTACGACAGCCTGGATCCTGTACTGCTGGTGCAGGGCGTGTAAGGAAGGCTGGACCCTGAAAGTCTGTGTACAGATGGGAATTGCCATGGGATTGTGTATGTTGTCTTATTACAACGCATATGGATATCTTTTGATGAGCGCCGTATTTTTGCAGGCTGCATGATGAAGTGTGGAGAGCAGCAATGGGACTGGCAGCAGCTGCTGAAGAAAGGCTGCCTGATGCTGGGAATTGTCTTTCTTGTGGCCGGATGGTGGTTTATCCGGAGCGGAATCCTGTATGACGGAGATTTTCTGGGAATGAAAACCTCTTCCATCTATGCGGAAAAATACGCGATCGATGAGTTAAAACCCTCCAATCGGGTGCTTCCGGTGAATATGGGAATGAGCGTTCTGGATATGATATGGTGGGTACCTGGAGAATGGCAGCATAACTGGCTGGTTACGGTACTGGTAAGCTTTGTGGGAACGTTCGGACATCTTGATATTTTTATGCCATATCTGTGGAGTAAAGTGTATCTGATCGTGTTTGCAGTGGGAATTCTTGGAAACAGCTGGAGACTGCGTCGGGAATTTTGTCTGACCACGGAATTTGTAAAAAAGAGAAAAAAGCCGATGCAGATGGAATTCTTATCACTGAGATATGGAGAAAAACAGATGGTGGAATATGAGAAACTGGATGCATATCTGTATGGTGGGAGCTATGGTGATACCGGTTGGATTGCTGGTGTATTATGCTTATGCAAGTGATTTTCAGGCGCAGGGACGCTATATCATGCCGATGGCGCTTCCATTTTTCTATTTTGTGACACTGGGATATGAAAACTGGAGTGAAAAACTGATCAGAAATGAAAAAATAAGCATATGGATCTGCAGGATCGGACAGGGGACAGCAGCAATTTCTGTATTGCTGACGTATGTGCTGGTATATCGGGCGGCTTATTAAGAACAACTATAAAAAATGAGCCTATACAGGAAAATGATTTCTGTATAAGCTCATTTTTTGTGCTTATTTTGTTTTTGGATAGTCAGGCATCTGGTTACGATAAAGGACTTCTTTTCCATCCAAAGACGGGATGGTCATAGAAGTGAAAAATTCATCGGTAACCTGATCCAGTTTTTTTCTGGACGGACAGGAGATATAGTACAGTGCCACATAAGGATTCGGTCCGTGGGCAATGACAGATTCTCCTTCGTGATAAAAAATCCATGGCTTTTCTACCGCAGAATGAGATGCCAGTTTCTGCGGAACGGAAAGATCACGAATCTGTAACAGGCGTCCCTGAAAATACAGGACAGCTCCGTGGCAAATCGGATTTCGTGGATCGTGCTGATCCAGCATCTGTTCCAGTGCGGGAACATCATACAGGTAATTTAACAGCAGATCCTCGATGGAGAACCCGTATACCATATCGGTCAGTTCGTGCTCATAGCCGAAGAATCGGGCTGCGATCTCACAGACCTGGATGCCGTTTTCCGGTTTCCAGAAAAACTGCATGGATAACGCCCCCTCTTTCTGCCCGGTTTTGTCGGCGTAGCACTGTAAAAGATCGGTTGCCGGAGCAACCACCTGTTCATACAGACAGGATGGGTAGACATTTCGGGTGCTGATCGGGATCTCACCCGGTCCGATGTCCGTCTTTTCGCGATCTGCGATGCTGATCACATGAACTTTTCCTTTATGTACCCAGGTCATCATATTGAATTCGTAACCGTCGTTATATTCTTCTACGAGAATCTCAGGAAGATCGGTGAAAGAAGCGGTTTCAGTGATTGCCTGTTTCAGTTCTTCAAGATTGTGTACCACATAGATGCCGCGGGAGCCATATTTATCCAGTGGTTTTGTCACCAGAGGAAAATGCAGGTGAGCGATCAGCTCCGGAGCCAATCCGGAAGTGGGGATTTTTGTAAAACCAGGGGAGGGAAGACCGAGTTCTTCGAGCAGTCCCCGGGTGGCGGATTTGTCACGATACCAGGGAAGCTGTTCCGGGTTCAGATAGCAGGGAAGACCAGCTTTTGCGGAAATCTTCACCATACATTCCAGCAGAAGATCGGAAAACGAGGTGAGAATTCCGTCCACCTGTTTTTCTTACAAAGGGCGGCGATCCGGTCCGTATCGGTGACCGGGATCACATAAGATTCGTCTGCAAAGGCACGTGCCGGACCGTCCGGGTATCCGTCACAAACGATGGTATAGATGCCCCGGGCTCTGGCTTTCTGCACCAGCTGTTCAAATTCCCCGAGGGTTCCGAGAATCAGTAAACGTTTATTCATAATAATCCTTTCTTCTAGAGCGTGTCTGAAAAAGGCTTTTCGCAAACTGGGGTTTGCAGATTGCGGAAATGATTTTTCAGACACGTTCTAAGGTTCCAGTGCATGGATCACGTCTGCGATCCGCTGCATCTCTTCGTTTCCGTAACGCTGGTCGCAGGGGAGCGGGAGAATGTCTGCCGCCCACTGATATTCGTAAGATTCGGGTGCACAGTCCCGGATTACGTTGGACCAGTTGGTTGGAACAAAGATTTTTTCTTTCGCCAGGGCTTTCCGCAGTGCAATTCCGTTTTTATGATAATAAGGATAGGCGAAGGGTCCGTCCGGTGTCACGCGGGTAAAAGGTGAATCGGAGGGAAGCAGTTCTTTCAGAAATCTGTAATTTTCATTCCGTTTCTGACGGATCTGTTCGTAGTCGATGGCTTTTAACAGATTCTGTGTCAGGCGGGACATAGTGAGAATCTCCATATGATGATAGGTCGCAGCGTTGTCTAACATTTTCTGATAATACGTTCCGGCATCTTTTTCGAAACGGCCGAGAATATGTCCCATACGTTCCGCAGAGACATCCTGCTCCTTTCCGGCAGTGAGCGTGGCATCTGTGGAAAGATAGGCACCGTCACTCAGCCCGAAAAATTTGCGACAGGAATACAGAGTATCCACGCCGGGAAGCGGATGCTGAAAAAAGGCGTGGGTGTGATCCACGATAATATTTTTATAGTATTTTTATAATAAAGAATCTTTTCATCCGTCAGCTGCCCGTAATAATTGACCAGATAGAGGTATTCCCCTGGATGAAGGGAAAGGTCGGAAGGAAGAGCCGGCGTAAGATCCTCATTCAGCGAATAGAAGTTCACGTGGATTCCCTGCCGCAAGCAGGCATCAATCACGGAGTCACAAAGGAAAAACGGAAGATAGAGCGTTTCAATCTTCCGGGATTCCAGTAGCCAGCAGAGGGCTGTACGGCCAAGATTCACTTTTGCAAGATCAGGATAGTATTCTTCCCCGTGGAAAACTTCCAGTTCCAGATATCCACCAATTTCCTGTTTCATACAATCCTCCTGTCAGACATCTTTTCTACGGATGACATAATGCGGCATTTTCTTGGATTCGTTCAGAATATTCATCAGATAAATCCCCATGATTCCAATGGAAAGCAGGGTGATACCGAAAAATGCCAGCAGTACGAGCATCAGGGAAGTCCAGCCCTCCACGGAAATACCGTAGAGGAAATAGCGGATCAGGAAAAAGATCCCAAGTGCCACACTGACCAGAAAACTGCAGATGCCGAGATTACGTACCAAAAGCAGCGGGAATGCTGAGTGGGAAGTGATATCGTAAAGCAGGTCTCTGACCAGACGGCGGAAAGAATAACCGCTTTTTCCGTAGGCTCTTGCATCATGATGCACTGGTACATTGATGATACGGTTGGAACTTAACACCAGAAGATTGCCGATCTGCGGAAGATAGGTGTTTGTCTGCAACATGGCTTCCACGAGGAAACGGCGGATCAGACGAAAACTGGTGATCTGCAGATTCGGGTCTTTTCCAAGCATTTTGGAGGTGGCCCAGACAGAAACTTTGGTTCCGAGACGGCGGATCGGTCCGTGCTTTCTGCCTTCATAGCTGGCGATGATGACATCCACATCATCCCGTTCCCTGATGGTGTTGATCAGCTTCGGGATCTCTTCCGGAGGATGCTGAAGATCATCATCCATGGTGATGATGAAATCTCCCTCCGCATGAGAGAATCCACACAGAAGAGCCGGATGCTGTCCGAAGTTTCTCGCCATCTGGATGATCTTCACACGGGGATCTTTCTGTCGAAGTTCTTCCATGATCTGGTAGGATCGGTCTTTGGAACCATCATCCACAAGGATCAGTTCAAAGGGTTCCTGCACGGTTTCACGGAAGACTTTCTCGAGACGTGTATAAAGTTCCGTTAAGGTATGTTCCGAATTATATACCGGAACAACAACAGAATATAAACTCATAGTATCTTGTATTTCCTTTCTTAAAGGGTTGTGTTCTGTGCTTCATCATATCATTTTCAATCCTTTATTTCAAGGTTTTCCGAGGAAACGGCTCACCTTGACAATGGATTTTACAACAGATATAATGGTGCAAGATCAACGCAGAAAAAAGTGGGGAGGAACAGCTTTGCAGTATAGAGAATACGATACGGAAATATTGAATCGAATCAAGGATGTGGAAAAACAGATTTTATGCAAATATATCGAAATCTGCGAAAAATACCATCTGCGTTATTTTGTGGCGTTCGGGACACTTCTCGGAACGGTGCGGCATAAAGGATTTATTCCCTGGGACGATGATATTGATGTGGGAATGCCGAGAGAAGACTATGAGAGATTCCTTCAGATTGCACAGAAAGAATGCGGGGAAGAGTATTTTCTTCAGACTGTGGATACGGATCCGGAATATCATCTGTATTTTGCAAAACTACGCATGAATCGCACTCGTTTTGTGGAAAACAGTCTGCAAAAGTCGGGAAGCATTACCGGATTCTATATTGATATCTTTCCTTACGATGAGATTTCTGATGATGAGGCAGAGATGGAAAAACAGCTGAACCGGGCGGTGCGTTGGGGCATGATCCTGAGTATCTATAAGGTCAAAGAACCACAGATCGGCCAGTACGGACCGGCAAAAGACTTTGTAATGCGATCCATCTGGCATATTCTGCATGGCGGAATGCATCTGTGCGGAATCTCTGCGGGAATGGTCTGGAAAAAGTGTAATCAGGCATTTATGAAGAAACCGGAGAAAGGAAGTTCTCGGATGACAACCTTTGCCGCAGATGCAAAAAATGGATCATTGAGAAAAAAGAGATTGAACAGCTGGTGGATGTGCCGTTTGAGAATATCACTGTGAAGATTCCATGCGGATATGATGCCATCCTGACTAGATGTTACGGAGATTATATGAAACTTCCGGATGAAAAAGACAGGGTAAATCATATGCCTGTAGAGATTCAGTTTCCGGGAGAAGAGGTAATGACATTTGGAAAATGAAAATAAAGACCCCATCAGAGTATCGGTGATTGTTCCGGTTTATAACGCGGAAAGCTATCTTCGCATATGCCTGGACTCAATTTTACAGCAGTCCCTTGAGGAAATCGAGATCCTTGCGGTGGATGACGGAAGCAAAGATCACTCGGCGAAGATACTGAGAGAATATGAAAAAAAATACCCGGATAAAATACATGTGATTTATCAGGAAAACCAGGGCCAGTCAGCGGCGCGAAATCATGCACTGGCGATGGCATCCGGAGAGTTTGTGGCATTTGTGGACAGCGACGATTACATAGGAAAGGATTTTCTGAAGAGAATGTATAACACTGCCATAGAAAAGAAGTCAGATATGGTGATGTGCAATTATACCAAGGTGACAGAACGGGGCGAGATCATTCAGAAGTATGAGATCAATTATCAGGAAAAGGGATTCGGATTCCATCTTATCTTTGCTGTAACCGTCTGGTAAGAAGACAACTGTTTGATACCTGGAAGATCTATTTCCGTGAAGGCGTGATCTGTGAAGATATTCCGCTGATCTTAAAACTGGAAGCCGTTGCCACAAATATTCAGACCATCGGGGACGGAGAATATTATTACCGTGCAAATCCTCAGTCGACAACATCTACGATCAAAAACCGGAAACTGGAGATGTGGCAGCTGCCTTTTGGAGAATTGCGGGATGCCATTGCATTCTGTAAAGACAAAGAGCATCCGATGGATCCACTGAAACTGGAATTTTTTATCAGCAGGATCATGACAAGTCTGTTGTTTGATACGGGAAGAGGATGCCGCAAAGAGGTGAAGGACGGGATGTGCCGGGAAGTACAGGAAATCATGGAAACCTGTTTCCCACGATGCTATAAAAATCCCTACATAAAAGTGGGATATTTTCACCAGCTTCCGGCGGTACAAAGGATCGGACCGTGGATCTTTGTGTGTGCACTCCGGGTGCACGGACTGAAACTTCTGACAAAAACTGGTAGGCTGAACAAAAGGAAAAAATGGAAGAAAAAAAGTATCAATACAAAAGAGTATTATCTGGAACTCGGCGGGAAGTATGGTATATCTGATCACACAGTGGCTGATCAGTGTACTGGTGGTCCGGCTGTCCGGAGTGGAAACAGCGGGAATCCTTACCCTTGCCATGTCGGTTAACAATGTATTTTACAGCATCGCTATGCAGGGTATCCGCAATTATCAGGTATCGGACATGAAAGAAAAATACACCTCCGGTATCTATGTGAGCAGCCGTCTGATCATCTGTATCCTTTCATTCCTGGTCTGCGTAGGTTATGCACTGATTGCCGGATACAGCTACGGATCGAGTCTGTGTATCGTTGCATACTGTCTGTTTAAGATGGCGGAGGCGTTCTATGATGTCTATGCCGGAATCTGTCAGAAAAAATGGCGGATGGACTGGATCGGAAAGTCCTGGATGGTGAAAGGAATCCTTTCATTTGTGGGATTTGTGGCGGTACTGGCAGTGACACAGAGTCTGCTAGGACAGCCATTCTTGCTATGGCACTGGTTTCCTGGCTGGTGATCTTTTTCTATGATATTCCACGGGCAAAGAAGCTGGATACCATAAAGATCCATCTGAAAGAGAAAAAAAATATAACGCTGATGGCGGAATGCTTTCCGCTGTTATGTTTACCAGACTATGTCATCGGTCATTCCGACGATCCCGCGTCTGGTCATGGAAAAATTCTGGGAGGTGCAGCACTTGGTATCTATGGATCAGTCGCAGCACCCACAATGATCGTTCAGATGGGAGCATCCTATGTATTTAACCCGTTTATTACGCTGTTTGCCGAACAGTACAGCAGTGGAAATATCCGGGATTTCTGGAAAACCTTTCGCAAATGTATGGCAGCAATTTTGCTGATCAGTGTTGTCGCTCTGGGAGGAGGAAAGATCTTCGGACACTGGGGGCTGGAACTTTTGTACGGGGATGAGGTGGCAGCGCATGAAGATCTGCTGCTTCCACTTATAGGCTGTACGATCCTGACTGCCATCGTGTGGTTTTTATGTGCACTGCTTACGGTAGTAAGAGAAATCAAAGGACTGGTTATATGCAATGTGATCATACTTCCGGTCAGCTATTTTGGTGCGTATTTGCTGATACAGCAATATGGAATGCAGGGCGGAAGTATTTCTCTGGCAGTGAGTTATCTGATTGAAATCGGCGCACTCTGGTTCTGGCTGTTACGGAAGATCAAACAAAGAGAAAAACAACATATGGAACAATAAGAAAAAGTGCCTGTTATGAGGCACTTTTTTGCCTGTAATGCATATCAATAATTGCCAGTGGACCCAAGTTGATTGTAAGTGTAAATTGCAATAGAAAAGTATTCTTGAAGCGAAAGTATAAGAATGGTATAATAAGATGATATGGTATCGCTCGTAAAGACGATATACAAAAAAATAAAGGAAAAACAATGGAAAAAGTAAAGAATTACATACAGCTTCACCTGAATATTCTGCTGTTTTCCCTGACCAGCGTATTTTCCAAGATGGCATCCGTGCAGTATAACCGGCACGGGCTGGGAAGTATCTGGCTTTATGTGTTCCTGGCACTGATGATCGGAAACTGCGGAATCTATGCCATTGCATGGCAGCAGGTGATAAAGAAGTTTTCCCTGTCCACAGCGTATGCCAACAAGAGTGTGTACCTGTTGTGGTCGCAGATCTGGGCAGTGGTGATCTTTCATGAAAATCTGTCGGTACGGAATATTATCGGTATCCTGGTAGTTCTCACCGGCGTATGGGTGGTGCAGCGCTATGAATAGAATGTTTATGTTACTGATGCTGGCAGGCACATTTTTTTACTGCCATCTCCCAGGTACTCTTAAAACAGAGTGCCAATAAAAAATACAGCAATCCGCTGCTGGAATATCTGAACTGGCGGGTGATCGTGGCGTACGGGATCTTTTTCGGCGTATTGCTTCTGAACACCTGGTGTTATACAAAAGTAGATATGCGGTTTGGACCGGTGATCGATACGGCTGCGTATGTATTTGTTCTGATCTTTTCAAGAGTGATCCTGAACGAAAAGATCACAAAAGGAAAACTTGTGGGAAACCTGCTGATCATAGCAGGAATTTTGATTTATACGATGTGAGATGATACAAGAGTCAAAAGTACGGAACAATCCGGTATCAAAGCAAAACAATAACAGGAGTGAGAAGAGTGAGAATCAGTTTTAACCGCCCACCGTTTGTGGGAAAAGAAACAGAGTATATTAAAGAAGCCGTAGAAAAAAACGGTATGATCTGCGGAGACGGTCCATTTACCAAAAAATGTTCCCAGTGGATGAAGGAAAGGTTTCAGACAAAAAACGTATTGCTGACAACTTCCTGTACCCATGCACTGGAGATGGCAGCGTTTCTGGCGGATATTCAGCCGGGAGATGAAGTGATCATGCCGTCGTATACCTTTGTATCCACCGCGGATGCTTTTGTTTTACGGGGAGCCACCTGCGTGTTTGTGGACATCCGTCCGGATACCATGAACATTGATGAGACAAAAATTGAGGAAGCAATTACAGAAAAGACCAAAGCAATCGTGCCGGTTCATTATGCAGGCGTCAGCTGTGCAATGGATGAGATCATGGCAATTGCGAAAAAATATAACCTGAAAGTGGTGGAAGATGCCGCGCAGGGAGTGAATGCTTTTTATAAAGGAAAAGCACTGGGAACAATCGGTGATTTTGGCTGCTACAGTTTCCATGAGACAAAGAATTATTCCATGGGAGAGGGCGGTGCGATTCTCTTTCAGGATGACAGATACCTGGAACCTGCAGAAATCTTACGGGAAAAGGAACAAACCGCAGCCAGTATTTCCGTGGACAGATTGATAAATATACCTGGGTGGGCTATGGATCGTCCTATCTGCCAAGCGATATGAATGCCGCTTATCTGTGGGCGCAGCTGGAAGAGGCAGACAAGATCAATGATAAGAGATTGTCCATCTGGAACTTCTATCACGAAGAACTGAAAGAACTGGAAGACAAAGGGGTGCTGGAACGCCCGTATATTCCGGAGTATGCCACACACAATGCCCACATGTATTACATCAAAGTAAAAGATCTGAGGGTTCGTACAAAGCTTTTGGCTTATCTGAAAGAGCGTGGGATCCTGAGTGTTTTCCATTATGTTCCACTGCACTCTGCAACAGCTGGAAAGAAGTTTGGACGGTTCCATGGCGAGGATGTCTACACGACAAAAGAAAGCGAACGTCTGTGCCGTCTGCCGATGTACTACAGTCTGTCCCTGGAAGAAGCAGCGGAAGTGGTAAAAGCACTAAAAGAATTTCCGGAGTATGAGACGATAGAAGACAGGTAGCTATTCAGAGGGCAAACTGTTAACCGGGAAGACACTGGACAGTTACGAAAGCAGATAAGAGGCAACAGAAAGGAGTATCGATGAGTTCAGGAAACTGGATGCGTTATCTCAAAAAGATAAAACCGTATACGATAAAAAAGGGGATCCGCTATCTGAAACATTACGGACCGAAAGAGTTCTGGGTGCGTCTGTGTGAGCGGATGGAGCCGGAAGAAGTGCCTTATGGTCCATGGTTTGAGAATCACAAACCTTCGGAAAAAGAACTGGAAGGGCAGAGAAGGAAACAGTGGAAAAAACAGCCACTGATCAGTGTGGTTGTCCCGGCATATAAAACACCGGCGAAATTCCTGCGGGAAATGATAGAATCACTGGAGGTGCAGACCTATACAAACTGGGAACTGTGTATCGCCAATGCAAGCCCCGAGGATCCAGCGATGTCGGAAGTACTCCGGGAATACACCTCGAAAGATGCCAGAATAAAAGTGGAGAATCTGAAAAAAAATCTCGGAATCGCGGAAAATACGAACGCAGCGATGGAGATGGCAGCCGGAGAATATACCGGTCTGCTTGACCATGACGATCTGCTGGCACCACAGGCACTGTACCGGATCGTGGAAGCACTGAATCAGAGCAGAGAAGAGCCGGATGTCTTTTATTCGGATGAAGATAAAGTAACGACGGATCTGAGCGAACATTTTCAGCCACATTTCAAACCGGATTTTAATGTGGATCTGTTAAGATCCAATAATTATATTACACATTTCTTCGTGGTGAGAACCAGTCTGATCCGTCAGGTGGGCGGGTTCCGCAGAGAGTATGACGGGGCACAGGATTATGATTTCATCTTCCGTTGTACGGAGGCCGCGAAGAAGATCTGCCATATCCCGGAGGTGCTGTATCACTGGCGGACGCATCAGGCATCCACGGCGGACAATCCGGCAAGCAAGATGTATGCGTTTGAGGCGGGAAAGAGAGCTATTGAAGCACATCTGAAACGACAGGGTGTGGAGGGAACCGTGAGTCATACGAAAGATCTTGGTTTCTATCAGGTGGAATATCCGGTGCAGGGAACCCCGCTGGTGTCTGTCCTGATCCCGAACAAAGATCAGAAAGACACGTTGAAACAGTGTCTGGATTCGGTATTTTCCAAAACTACATATTGCAATTACGAAGTAATCATCATAGAAAATAACAGCCAGGAGAAAGAAACCTGGGAATATTATGAAGAACTGAAAAAACGGAATAACGTAAAAATTGTGATATGGGAATCCGGATTTAATTATTCAGCCATCAATAATTTCGGAGAAAAATCGGCTTCCGGAGAGTATCTGCTGTTTTTGAATAATGATGTGGAAGTGATCAATCCTCACTGGATGGAAGAAATGCTGGGGAACTGCCAACGGAAAGAAGTGGGGATCGTGGGAGCAAAACTGTATTACTCGGACGATACGATCCAGCATGCGGGAACAATCATCGGAATCGGCGGGATCGCCGGTCATGCATTCTTAAATATGCCACGTTCGAGAAGTGGGTATCTTCACAAAGCATCTTTGCAGATGGATCTGAGCGCAGTGACTGCCGCATGTATGATGATGAAGCGAACTGTTTTTGAAAGTCTGGATGGATTTGAAGAAGCACTAACAGTGGCGTTTAACGACGTGGATCTTTGCCTGCGGTGCGTGAGAGCAGGATATCTTGTGGTCTATAATCCGAGGGTGGAATTATATCATTACGAATCCAAATCCAGGGGATCGGAGGACAGTGAAGACAAAGTGCGCCGGTTCCAGCAGGAGATAGAATTTATGCGGACCAGATGGATCGATTTGTTAAAGCAGGGAGATCCTTATTATAATAAAAACCTTACGTTGAGCAAATGGAATTATTCGCTGCGTGCGTAAGGAAGGAGATACCATGAAGAAGATAACTGTTGTGATTCCTAAATTTTAATGGGATGCAGTATGTAGAACGTTGTCTGGACAGTTTGAAACGACAGACTTTTTCTGAATTCGATGTGATATTTGTGGACAATGGTTCCGTAGATGGGAGCAGAGAACGGACAGAAGAAAAATATCCATGGGTACAGGTAATTGCACTTGCGGAAAATACTGGTTTTTGTAAAGCTGTGAATATCGGAATTGAAGCAACACAGACACCATATGTAGTACTGTTAAATAATGATACCGAGGCAGAGCCCGATTTTCTGCTGGAACTGTATCGGGGAATTGAAAGGAAAAAGGATGCTTTTTCTGCAGCTGCTCGAATGCTGCAGTTTCATGATCGGGGAAAGATAGACGATGCCGGAAATTATTATAACTGTCTTGGCTGGGCGTTTGCGCTTGGGAAGGGAAAACCGGAAGAAAATACAGAAAAGAGCGGAAAATATTTGCTTCCTGTGGCGGAGCTGCTATTTATCGGACAGAACTGGTAAAGCAGCTGGGAGGATTTGATGAGGAACATTTTGCGTATCTTGAGGATATTGATCTTGGATATCGGGCACAGATAGCAGGGTATGAAAACTGGTATTTGCCGAAGGCAGGGGTGTATCACGTGGGAAGCGGAACTTCAGGATCACGCTATAATCAGTTTAAAATCAGATATTCTTCCAGAAATAATGTTTATATGCTTTATAAAAATATGCCATTGCTCCAGATTTTACTGAATCTGCCTTTTCTGGTGCTGGGATTCACTGTGAAACTTATATTCTTTGCTTCAAAGAAATATGGGCGGGAATATGCAGCAGGGATTAAGAATGGTTTTTCACTGTGTAAAAAAGATAAAAAGTACCGTTTTTTGGAAAAATCTTCCTAATTACGGGAAGATTCAGCTGCAGTTGTGGATCAATGTGATACGGAGATTTGACGTTACTGTTCACTGATGATATTCATCGCAGCGTGTTGCCGGGCACGGAGTGAACAGTAACGCTTCGGCTGAGAGAAACATAGGAGAACGTAAGTTTTGTTGACAGGAAAATACATCCTGACTATAATATGTAAGAAAAGTGTAAGCTAATTAACAAAATGTTTGGTTGTGGTTTTGTATATTACGTA
>ENA-OQIF01000465-OQIF01000465.1-human-gut-metagenome-genome-assembly--contig:-NODE-465-length-15247-cov-2.702381_pt1 | contig 15247 bp, 17 predicted proteins | sample MGYA00242574_ERZ504738 | MGnify/ENA primary metagenome ERZ504738 (study PRJEB26092, sample SAMD00036437) | human gut metagenome | host: Homo sapiens | study: EMG produced TPA metagenomics assembly of...
CTTCTGAAGGATTTAAAGTGTTGACATAAGATTTCAAAACATCGAATACTTTATCAAACTTGCTATTTCTATATATTTTAACTTTTACTTTAGATTCCTCATCTGGAATGTAAGAATCTACATCAAATAAATAAGGTATACTATCATTGCAAGATGATGTATCAAGTTCTAGGCTGTTTGGAATAAAAGCTAAATGATAGTTGCATATTTCACATAGTATTATAAGTTCATTCACAGAGAATCTGTCTTTTGATAGTTTGTTTCTGAATGTTCCAACTGAACATCCTATACATTCGGCTGCTTCTGGAACAGTTACATCTGCATTTTTCATCATTTCTTTTAAATGAGTCGAAATTTTCTGCATTGTTATCAACTCCCTTTTATTAATATATAGCGTTAAGACTAATTATATCAGATACACTAAAATCATGCAATGAATGAAATGTAAATAATTGTAAATGAATATTAAAAATAATTGTAAAAATGATTGACATATAACTAAAATAGTGATAATATCATAACCATAACAACACAACATAAGTAACGGGAATAATACTTGCATGAAAAAGAAGAAAGGGGAATGTAACGTGAGTAAAAACTATACTAATGACTTCAGGCTATAGCTTTGAAGGACGTAGAATCAGTGAATATTTCGGCGTGTACTCTGGCGAATGTGCATTAGGTACAGGATTTCTAAGTTCTCTTGGTGCCGGATTTGCGGATTTCTTTGGAACAAATAGTACCATGTATTCGGACAAACTGAAAAGGGCGAAAGATTATGCCATTGGTCAGTTGAGAGATCAAGTCATTGCCATCGGCGGTGATGCAATAATTGGTTTGGATATTGATTATGTGTCATTTTCGGCAGATATTATGGGCGTAATAGCATCTGGAACGGCAGTTAAACTGGAAAATTTATCCAGTGGAACACAAGATGATACTGAGAACAAATTTGTTATATCAATTTATAACACTATGCCAAACTTCAGACCATCTTTTCTGTATGCAAGTCCAGCTTCATACGGAGAAAGTGTCCTATCACTGGGCTTATTCCATCTGAAAGAGTGTACAGTTAAGGCAGTGTTGGCAGATGTTGAAATCAGTGACATATTCCAGAGGACAACTGTACTTAAAGATGTAGCTTTTATCGGATTTAAGGCTGAAAATGCAAGGAATCTGCTTAGTGATCCTGTGACTTGTGATCTGTCTCCTGATTTAATCAGACTTATTTATGGAATAAAGCTGACTATCAAGAGATACATCACAGCGGATGGACTGGTTGTGGTTTCGGAGAGTGAAATCACCTATACATCTGCGGAAGAAGAGAAAACTGATTCCATGAAATTTGGAGAAGAGATTCTGAAGGTGGTGGATTCTCTTGGAAGTGCAAAGGAAATTTACGAACATTTAGTTGCATACAACGAAGCTCACAGAGGTTCAGTTGATCCGGAGCTACTTGAAATTGTGCAAAAAGACATGAAATTTGAACGTCTGTATGGAAATCATAAGGATACAACGATAACGGAAATCAAAAATTATTTTGCACAGTGTGAAGAGAATGAAAGAATATAACAGAGAAGAGGTGCAACAACATGGCAATGTTAACCAGGAGAATTGATGCGTTAGGACGTATCACGATTCCCAAAGAGATTAGAAAGAGCATGAACCTGTATGAAGGCTGCTTATGTGCAATCAGTGCAACTCAGAACGGTATTCTGATTAAGAATGCAGATGATAACTTGCAGAAAGATTTACAGTTTATCATTGATAAATATATTTCGGAATCTGGATGGAGTGATGCAGTCCTGAAGCTGATGGAAGTACAGGATGAGATTGAGTTTGAGCCGGAAGAAAATGGAGAAAATTAAGGAGAGGTATTTTATGAGCGTATTACAGGGAAAAGTTATACAAAGGGTAAGTACACATTTTCACTGGATTGTGATGTTCCAGACTAGAATTTGTGGGTATATTATAATAATGAGCCATTAATGGTCAACGGTGATCCAGATAAACAGGTTTGTAAATGGCTTGGTGATGGAAAATAACCCAGTAAAGCACATATTTATAACTTTATGAATAAATTTGTGAACGATGAAAGTAATGAAGCGGATTGCGAGGTGACTGATATGCTGAAAAATGTACTGATTGTAGTGGATGATATAGAAAAATCCATAGAGTTTTACAAAGATTTATTTGGACTGCAAGTGATTCTTCAGAATGAAGGGAATGTGATTTTATCGGAGGGTCTTGTTTGCAGGATATCGGTTTATGGGGAAAGACGTTGGATGAAATTTCTACACCATTCAATAACAGGATGGAACTGTATTTTGAGGAATTTGATATAGATGAATTGCTTGCGAAATATGAATCCGGTAAATATTTTGTCCGATATGCCACGGAACTGACAGAACTTGCAGGTGGCCAGAAACTTGTAAGGCTGTATGATCCGAGTGGTAATCTCATCGAGGTTCGCACTCCGTTTATGTGTAATTGAGGGAGAAGATATGCGGATTTTTATTGATGCAGATGCCTGTCCGGTAGTCGGTATTGTTGAAAAAGTTGCAAAAGAGCACAATCTTCCGGTAACGTTGTTGTGTGATACCAATCATGTGTTATCATCTGATTACAGTGAAGTGATTGTAGTTGGAGCCGGAGCAGATGCAGTGGATTATAAACTGATCAGCATTTGCCATAGGGGCGATATTGTTGTATCACAGGATTATGGAGTTGCGGCAATGGCACTTGGAAAAGGGCTCACAAGGTCCAGTGGACCTTGGATTTGAGCCGACCGAAGCGGAGCGTAGACTATATGCGATTCATCAATCCGGGAAATGGTATACGAATGAGAATATTGACCAGATGCTTATGGAGCGTCACTTGAATAAGAAAGCACGAAGGGCATCCGGAAAGAATCATTTAAAAGGACCACGAAAACGAACAGCAGAAGATGATGAGCATTTCAGAGCATCTTTTGGAAAAATGATACATATGGCGATGGACAAGGAGAATTAATTTGAATATACAGATTTTTGGAACAAAGAAGTGCAATGATACAAAGAAAGCAGAGCGTTTCTTTAAGGAACGTGGGATCAAGTTTCAGTTTATTGATATGAAAGAAAAGGGCATGAGTAAAGGCGAATTCAATTCAGTTGCCCAGGCAAATGGCGGACTGGAAAATATGATCAACTGGGAGGGCAAGGATAAGGATCTGCTTGCGCTCATTAAGTACATTGCAGAGGAAGATAAACTTGAGAAGGTGCTGGAAAACCCGCAGGTGATTAAGACACCGGTTGTCCGTAATGGAAAACAATCCACTCTTGGATATCAGCCGGATATCTGGAAGGTGTGGAAGTAAGAGTGGCGTTGTTCCTTCCGGTCTGATGGAAAATGGATCAATGTAAATGAACTTCTGCAGGTATTTGGCGGAGGTGGACATGCTACGGCAGCAGGTGTGCGCAAGCGGACGAATGATGTTGAAAAATTCAGGCAGGAAATACTTGAACGGATTGTTATGATGAGAAAGATTTCCGGTCAGGATAAATAAGAATTAGAAACAGAACACAGGAGAATCAGGAGGTGTAGAATGATGGAAAAGGAAAGAACCTATGTTGCAATAGATCTTAAGTCATTCTATGCGTCTGTGGAATGTAAAGAACGAAATCGGGATCCTTTGACAACCAATCTTGTGGTTGCAGATAAAAGCAGAACAGAAAAAACGATCTGTCTTGCGGTATCTCCAGCATTAAAGTGTTATGGGATACCCGGAAGGGCTCGTTTATTTGAGGTTGTTCAAAAAGTAAAAGAAGCCAACAGCGCCCGCAGGTGGAAAGCACCGAACAGAACATTTAGTGGTTCTTCTGATGACAGTACAGAATTAAATACCAATCCTGCACTGGAGATTGATTATATTGTTGCTCCTCCCAGGATGGCTCTCTATCTGGAATACAGCACCAGAATTTACAGCATTTATCTGAAATATATTGCGCCGGAAGATATTTTCCCTTATTCGATCGACGAAGTATTTATGGATGTAACGGATTATCTGCATACCTATAATATGACAGCAAGAGAACTTGCCATGACCATGATACAGGATGTGCTGAAAACGACAGGTATAACGGCAACTGCTGGAATCGGAACAAATATGTATCTGTGTAAGATTGCGATGGATATTGTGGCGAAGCACATTAAAGCAGATAAAGATGGTGTACGAATTGCGGAGCTGGATGAAATGTCATACCGAAGGAAACTCTGGAGCCACAGACCGCTTACTGATTTCTGGAGAATCGGAAAGGGATATGCAAAGAAGCTGGAAGAATACGGGCTTTATACAATGGGCGATATTGCAAGATGTTCCATCGGAAAAGAGAATGAATTATACAACGAAGATCTGTTATATAAGCTGTTTGGCGTTAATGCAGAGCTGCTGATCGATCATGCCTGGGGATATGAGCCCTGTACCATGGAAATGATCAAGGCTTATAAACCGGAAACGAATAGTGTTTGTTCCGGGCAGGTACTTCATTGTCCCTATGACTTTGAAAAAGCAAAATTAGTCGTCAAAGAGATGACGGACCAGATGGTTTTGGATTTGGTGGATAAGAAGCTTGTGACGGATCAGATCGTGTTGACAGTTGGTTATGATATTGAGAATCTGAACAATCCTGACCGGAGAAAGAAATACCATGGAGAGATTACTATCGACCGTTATGGAAGAAGAATTCCGAAACACGCACATGGAACGACCAATCTGAAACGGCAGACGTCCTCAACAAAACTGATAACGGATGCAGTAATAGAGCTATATGACAGGATCGTTGACAGAGATCTGCTTATCAGAAGAATCAATATCACAGCGAACAGGCTTGTGGATGAAAGTTCGGTAAAGAAAGAAGAAGTGTATGAGCAGCTGGATCTTTTTGCGGATTATGAGGCGCAAAGGAAAAAGCAGGAAGAGGAAGAGGCTGTGCTGGATCGCGAAAAACGTATGCAGGAAGCAATGCTCAGTATCAAAAAGAAATTTGGAAAAAACGCTGTATTGAAGGGAATGAATCTTCAGGAAGGTGCAACCGCCAGGGACAGAAATGAACAAATTGGCGGACATAAGGCGTAAAGGAGTTGGAAGAAGATGAAAAATAATTCTTATGAAGATATCATCAATTTGCCACATCCTGTCTCTAAGAATCATCCGCAAATGCCACTTCGGGATCGGGCAGCGCAGTTTGCTCCTTTTGCAGCCTTGACCGGGCATGATGCTGCGATAAAAGAAACAGCAAGATTAACCGATGAAAGATTGGAACTGAGTGAGGAAGTGATTGCTCAGCTGAACGAAAAAATCAATATAATCAGAAATAATATCGGTATAGAACAGAAGGTATCGATAACTTATTTTATCCCCGATGCAAAAAAAGCCGGCGGATCCTATGTTACGTATTCTGGTATTGTAAAAAAGATAGATGAATATGAGCATACCATAATCATGACAGATCAAACGGTCATTCCAATCGAACAGATAAGTGAGATTAGGAATTGTAAATACAGATATAGACGATGAGATTGCTCTTAATGCAATTAAATTGCTCGTAAAAATGGAATAAGTGTAAACAATTGAAACCGTGAAAATAGTGTAAAATATTAAAGAACAGATTTCAATATCAATAAAATCAGGATTAATAGGAGAAAAACTAATGAAAAATATATTGATTCCACAGGGGCTTGGGGGGAGTAGCCACCAAATATCTTCTTTTTTCCTTAGGGAAAAGTGTCATGGACATATGTCATGAAAAAATAATTGTGGAACAATATACTGCTATGATATGATAAAGTAAATAATTTGATTTGTATATTTGTATTTTGGGGAAGAGAATGAAAAGTGGATAAACTTTAAAATAAAACAGAAAACGTAAAGTCATTTAAGACTTTTTAAGCATGAGGGAACCGTATGGATGATTTCAAAAAACTCACAGAACAACTTATGAAAATATATAGTAATGCTGAATCAGTAAATGATTTAGGTATAGAGAATTATTTTGATGAAAATATTAGTCTGATTGGAACTGGGAAACACGAGATTTTCAGGAATCTGCATGAGTTTTTAGAATCATTTGAATTTGATGTAAAACAAAGAGGCAAAATCAGAATTGAAGTACAAAATTTACATCAGGAAGAAGAACGGCTTGATGATGACCATGTTCTTGCTCATGGAACAGTAGATTTTATTGGTCTGTTTAAGGACGGTTCGATTTGTTTTAAAATGGAGACAAGATTTACGATTATCTATAGGTGGATGAATGGAAAATGGCTGGTTCAGCATCTGCATCAGTCAACACCAGATTTGGAGCAGATGGACGGTGAAGAGTTCCCTGTTACATTAGGAAAGCAGGTGAAAAAAACCCGGCAGGCATTTTATGCATTAGGCACTGCCTATTATCATATCTCAAGGCTGAATTTGAAAACAAAGAAGATCGAACTTGTCAAAAGATCCCGAAAAATGGATTTGGATATTAAAAATAATATTGCAGATTGGGATCTTCAGTTCGAGGGTATCAAAGCTATTATAGCAGAACCGTTTGTAAAGAAGTATACAGTTTTTTTTGATATACAAACCATGGCGGCACGTCTTCATAATAAAGAATCTATGTCTTCCGAATTTAAACTGAAGGAAGGATCATGGTTTCTTTCTATGGTTGTTCCTCAGAGTTATGATAAAAATGGAAATGTTACATCCGTGCTGATTGCGAATCGAGATGTGACAGATGAAAAAATACGGGAATTAAAACAAGAAGAGGAATTGAGAGAAGCTAAATTAAAAGCAGAATGTGCAAATAAAGCAAAATCGTCATTCCTGTTCAATATGTCCCATGACATCAGGACTCCTATGAACGCGATCATTGGATATGCAGAGCTGGCGTCCAGACATTTGATAGAAACAGAAAAACTTAGCAGGTACCTTGAAAAAATTCAAATATGCGGAAAAGAACTTTTGTCGATGCTTGGTAATGTTTTGGATCTTGCAAGAATTGAAAATAATAAGGTCGAAATGGAATACACTGTTTCGAATGTCCATGAGTGCTTTGAAAATTGTGTCATTATGTTCCAACAACAGGCAGAAAGTAAAAATCAGACTCTCTCTCTGACGGAACAGATTATGTATCCGTATGTATATATGGATGCACCGCACCTGTCAGAAATCTGTCTCAATATTATAAGTAATGCAATGAAGTATACAAATACAGGAGGTAGGATATCCTGTAATGTTGTACAGAAATCCTGCGAAAAAGAAGACTGGTGCAATATGATCATTACCATTACCGATAATGGTATCGGCATGTCTGAAGACTTCCAGAAGCGTATTTTTGAAACTTTTGAAAGAGAACGTAACACTACATTAAGTCATATTGATGGCAGTGGCATTGGAATGGGCATTACAAAAAAACTTGTAGACCTCATGGATGGCACAATAGAAGTGGAAAGCAAACAAGGTAAAGGTTCCACATTTACAGTAACTATTCCATGCAGAAAAGCGTCAAAAGAAGACTCTCTGGTGAAAAAAAAATAGTGATCGGCACAATAAAAATTGTTTGAACGGTGTTCGAATCTTATTAGTCGAAGATAAATGAGATCAATACAGAAAATTGCAAGAGAACTATTGACGGAAGAAGGATGTATAGTTGAGACAGCAGATGATGGTGTTGCATGCATTGACATGATTGAAAAGGCGGAGGCTGATTATTACAAGATGATCCTTATGGATATTCAGATGCCTGTTATGAATGGATATGATGCTGCATTAGCCATCCGAAAAATGAAGGATACGAAAAAATCCAGGATTCCGATTATTGCAATGACGGCCAATGTCTTTGCAGAAGATATACAAAAAGTCCTTTCTGTTGGAATGAATGATCATGTTGCAAAGCCTGTAGATATGAACATTCTCGTGCCAACTATGATGAAATATTTATAATAGACATCTTTAATGAAAAGCATACGATATAATACAAAGAAAAGATTCAACGGCGTCTCAGTCGAAAGACTGAGACGCAAAGCTATAGGGTCTGTAAGATGACAGCCAGCTGCAATGTTTAAGATGCATTGTCTGGAAAAGACAGTGCATTTTTTTAGATTTGTGACGTGTAATAACCTGGTGATTTGCGGAGAAAAGAAAAAAGGATAATAAGAGGAAATGAATGAACAGAACGATAAAAAAACGGATAGGGAAAAAGATAAGAAAAAAGATTATGTTTGAGCATTTTAGCACTTATCATGTTACTCTTTGTACCGGTTTCTGCTTATGCGTCGGAAATAAAAAGTGACGGGAAAACAACTCAGGCAATGGAGGAAGAAAATAAAACCGTGAGAGTCGGCTATTTCCCATATGCCAATTTTCAGGAAGGCGGCTATGGGGAACATAAGCAGGGAGCAGGCTATGAGTATCTCCAGAAGATTTCTTATATAACCGGCTGGAAGTATGAATATGTCTATGGTTCATTTAAAGAGTGTCTGGATATGCTGGCAGATGGGGAAATAGATCTACTTGGAAGTGTCAGTTATACACCGGAAAGAGCAGAATCTATCGATTATTCAACCTATGCCGAGGGTACAGAGCGATATTGGATCTATACCAGGGAGGAACATGCGGATCTTGCGGATGGCGATCTGAAGCAGATGAATGGCTGTCGGATCGGCGCTACAGATGGAAGCTATCAGAAAGAACTTCTGGAAAAATGGCTGGACAGTAATCAGATCCAGGCAGAGATTGTTATCTGTAAAGGCTATGATGAAATGATAGAAAAACTGGATGCAGATGAACTGGATGCACTTGTGGTCCCAGCGCTGTCCGTCAACAGTGATTTTATTGCAATTGCCAATATCGGTGCAGGTGACTGTTATTTCGGTGTATCAAAATCCAGACCAGATCTGTTAAAGGAATTAAATTCTGCCCTGGAAGAAATCAACAATACTGAAACAGACTACAGCAGCAAGCTGTATGCCCGTTATGAAGGAAAAGCGGTCATAAATTATGCACTCAACAAGGAAGAAAAACAATGGCTGGATGCACATGAAAATACAATCTGTGTGGGATATCTAAAAGATAATCTTCCGTTTTGTGGTGAAGAAAATGGGAAACTGACAGGAATTTTAGGAACTGTTCTGGATACTGTTCAGGAAAAGTATAAGATCACGATCAAGGCGGTTCCCTGTTCCACGGGAGAACAGATGAATGAGGCATTGCAATCTGGTGAAATCGATATTGCCGGTCCTATCATTCAAGATCTATATACACAGGAACAGTTTCAGGTGATTTTGACGGATGAAATCTTTGATATTACGCCGGTTGTTATTTACAAAGGAAATGAATATAGGAGCAGTCTCTCTACGATCGCAGCGACAGATACCTCACTGTATTCTGAATTGATGGTGTCCTTTCTTTTTCCGGATGCAGAAATCAAACAATATGATACACAGGAAGAATGCCTGGAGGCAGTAGCAAATGGAAAAGCAGGAGCAACTGTTATCCCATCTTCAAAGATTAATCTTCTTAATGAAAGTCCAATGACCAAAAGCCTGTCATTTGCAGAGATGGCAAAACGGCAGGAATTAGCGTTGTTCACGACGAGAGAAAACAGAAGAGCAGCTACCATTATCAATAAAGCAATTGAGCAGTCCTCCAATGTTTTGAATGGTGTTGTCCTTGCACAGAATTCTGTTTCAGAAAAGAAAATGACCCTGCAGGATGTATTTGCAGAGTATGGAGGCTTAGCTGTCGGAGTTTCATTTGTGATTATTTTTGTACTGCTTCTTCTGGTTTATTCCCTTTCAGTAAGCAGGAAAAACAGATGGAAGCCCTGAAAGAAGCACAGGATGCAAATGCGGCGAATATTGCAAAAACGACATTCCTGAACCATATGTCCCATGATATCAGAACCCCAATGAATGCAATTGTTGGATTTACAGATATTGCCATGAAGAGGAAGCCGGACAAAGAAGTAGAGAATTGTCTGAAAAAGATCAGGCAGAGTTCAGAATACCTGATGACACTGATTAATGATGTGCTGGATATCAGCCGCATTGAAAGCGGTAAACTGGAATATAAACCGGTACCGGTAGATTTCAGAAATATGACAGATACTGTTTTGTCGATTGCAAGGGGATATATAGAAAACCGTGATCTTAATTTTTGTGTTTCGAGAGAAGAACTAAAAACTCCTTATGTGATGGCAGATGAACTCAGAATCAGAGAAGTATTGCTCAACATTATCAGGTAATGCAGTCAAATTTACAAAAGACGGAGGCACCATTTCATTTGCTGCAGAAAACGCTCCGGGTAATGATGACCATCATATAATCATACGCTATCGTATATCGGATACCGGAATTGGTATGAGTGAGGAGTTTCAGAGCAGAATATTTGATGAGTTCAGTCAGGAAAATGATGGAGCAAGAACCAGTTATAAGGGAACCGGACTGGGAATGGCGATTGCTAAGAAATATGTAGATCTTATGGGTGGAAAAATTGAGGTCAGCAGCAGACAGGGCGTTGGTTCCACATTTACTGTAGAAATTCCACTGCGTATAGCAGAACAGATACTGACTGAAAAGGAAGAAAAGCTAAGGAAAGATATGGATTTACATGGTCTGCATGTCCTTTTGGCAGAGGATAATGATTTAAACGCCGAGATAGCAGTCTCTCTATTGGAAGAACAAGGGATGATTGTAACCAGGGCTGCCGATGGTAAATCTGCTCTGATACAGTTTTGCAATACAGCTCCGGGGACTTTTGATCTGATTTTGATGGATATTATGATGCCGGAAATGAATGGATATGAAACGACAAAAGCTATAAGAAATCTTTCGGACCGTCCGGACGGAAAGGAAATCCCTATTATTGCAATGACAGCAAATGCATTTGCAGAGGATGTACAGGCTGCTTTGGATGCCGGAATGGATGACCATGTGGCGAAGCCGATGGATATGGATATTTTAATTTCTGCCATCGAAAAATGTGTGAAACGATGATATAGCTGAGATATTTAAACTGTTTCAGAAAGCAGATGTACTTGTACTGGCTACTCCGGTTTATTTTTATCGTTATCGCGGCACTCCTCAAGGTTCCGTGCAAGCACGGACTTTGACTCGTTGCTCGCGTAAATCACCTTCGGTGATGGCATTTTGACTTGTATGTCTCTGGATTTTGGCAAAAAACATGCCAAAACACCTCGCGCGGGATACTACCTTTTGAATAGTTACTAATAACCTATGATATTGCTCGGATATGCTTATTATAAAAGAGTCAGCGTAGATAAAAAACAATTCATGCAGAGAAAATATAAAGACAGAATTCTCAAAATTCGAGAAGTATAAAGATGCAATTCCTCATGGTAGATGTGTATTGTGAAAAATAAATTTGTTATAGTGACAATATCAACAAAAAACAGAATATAGATGGGGTGATCAGATGGAAGCAGCACAGAGAATTCGATTAATCCGGACAATAGAAAAGATGGAGAAAAATCCGGCATTCAGTAATAAGCTTGGAATAAAGAACATATCTGAATATTTATCAGAAAAAGAACAGAAAAAATGAAAGACACATATCAGAATGAGTTTCAGAAGGAGTAAAAAATGTTATCGTTATTATTTACAATTTGTATGATTTGGTTTGTTGGAAAATTTTTTATATTTGGATTAAAAGCATCCTGGGGAATTATGAAATTACTTTGTACAGTTATTTTCTTCCCGGTGATATTGATCGGTATGGTTGTAGGTGGACTGATGTACATTGCTTTTCCATTGTTGATCATCGGTGGTATTATAGCATTGGTGACGTCACATTCATAATCGATCAGGAGGAGAAAACGAATGGGATATGATATAAAATAAGGGTGGTAAGCCTGAAAATCAGGCTTCTCACCCTTGTTTTATATATAACAGTTGTTGAATGGTATGCCAAGAGCAGGCGATTTTCCGCCCGTCTTATTCGCTTGTTTATCGTTACTCTGGAAAGGCGTCCTTCGCACATAATACTCAGTTCACCATACTCCTGTGCCCGGTTCCGGATCGTACTGGCCCATCTCTTGGTAGCTTCAAATGTGGCAAGATACAGTGCCTTTAATAGAGCGGTATCGCTTGGAAATACGCTTCTCTGGCGATTCCGTTTCCGGTAGGTAGAATTCAGATGAGTAAGAATATGAGAGCTTTAGTTTTCAGCAGAATGTAAAACATGATTATACATCTTTGTGATATCTTCATTCATATTAATTGGTGTTATTGATATTTCAGGATGATTTTTTGGAAATAAAACAAAAAGTTGATGGGCGAAACCTTGCCCCATCCATGTGATTTCATCAAAATCGATAATAACTTCCTTGAATTTTTCCAGACGATTGCTAATTCTTTTGGCCTGTGATCGAGAAACAGGTGAAGAATCAAAGATGTTCTTTAGAGGGAGTCTGGTTTTGATAAAGTTACCATCTTCATTCGCAAAAGAATCAAATACCTCTTTTGTAGTTTTGTGGCTGAAATTTGATAGTTCCATCATAACGCAAGTACCGGTTTGCTCTTGAAACTTCATATCCATAATAATTGAATCATCAAACTTATTATTTGTGAAAATTTTTCCACTTGAGAATATAAAAAACTATCCATTAATTTTGAACTGAAGAAAATTCCTTCACCAGAATGATTTTCTGTATCTGTTGTCAATTTACCCTTAAATAATTCGCAGATAGCATCATCTAAAGTATTAAAATTAAAGTGATCCTTAATTTTTTCAAAAATTCCGACACCATTGTCAAAAATTACTACTTCTGTTTTTAGGTAATCTTGAATAATAATGATCTTTGCTATTTCTGCAGCAGAATGATCCATTACGTTGTTAATCATTTCGCTAAAAACATAACTCCATATGTCTTGCACATTTTGAGCAAGGTGAGAAATATGAGGAGATAAACAGTGTGCTAAGGCATACATATCATCTTGAAGGTCACCATTCTTACGTGACAATGTGTAGGTATAGTTCTGAGAAACTAATTCATATTGACCACGTTTGATTTTTCTTATGATATTGTCAGATATGAGTTCCTTAATATACGAGTGAACCGTGGAAAGATTGATATTACAAGTTTCAGCTACAGTTTTTGTAGGGGAACTATCGTTTGAGGTTATTTTTTCTAACAAATACTGTTTGATCGAATTTTTTTTCTCATCACTGAATTTCATGTTTATGACCCTCCTTTTGAGTATTATTCTATTATAATATGCTTATTTTGTCAAATTTATTCCGAATAAATTCTGAATTAATTGTTTTAAAATGAAAGATAATTGGTTTGAATTTTTTTAAAACAATTATCTAAGAATTGGAAAATTAATTTTGGGTATGTAAAGTGCTTTTAAATAGTAATCAATAATATTCTTAACAATTATAGTTCTTTCACGCGGGTTACGTTTTTCCGCTTCATTGCGGACGGACTCAAAAATATCTTTATACATAATAAAACCTCCAGAATAAGTAGTGTTAATAATTACATCTACCTATTCGGAGGTGCATTGGCGTCATAATTCCGATTGCGGAAGAGACTGGAAAATGTTATTCTTATCATAGGCAGTGGAGCTTTCTTAGTTCGGTTATATTAAAGTGAATATTACTATAAGGAGCCGTATGTGGGAAAGCCGCACGTACGGATCTGTGAGGGGCTAAGATTGAGAGGTCTTAGTCTACTCGACTATCGAACTGATAAAATCCCTTTAGGAACGAAAGGGTGCACTTCTACACTCCCTTACGACGATTGTGCGTCTATCCCTTGTGGAGTTGCCGTCCGCAAACAGCATAAAATGCTGTTCACCGCCAGCAAGTTTGAAAGAGTAACCTGAATCTGACAAGGAGTTTGAGAGTATGAAAAGAGATTTCTTAAAACTGTGATAGGGGTTGTTTCGTTTGTATTTATTCGTTGGATTTCTTTATGCAAACAATAACATCGGTATGACTTCGACCGATTTGGAAGCGGATATTCGTTCATCGCAGAAGATTAAAGATGATTGGACGCTTGATGGAAGCGTTTCTAACACGATGGCTGCTTATATTTCTTATCCGCAGGACATGAACGACCACATTTTTTCTGTCTATGTCAATCGTCCAGGACTTTCCTTCGGATATTTTTTCCGTGGAGGTGGATCCCTTTCGGGGGTTCAAAGAGGAATTGCGGAGTTTACTGTAGAGGGATATAATGAACGAGCATTTATTTCTATGAATCAACAGCAGGTGCAACAACTTGAAATAGATGATGGCAACGCAATTCAGGTGATTGATATTGACAGCAATAAACCTTTTGCTATTGTCTTGCCTATAAATGCGGGTAACATTACTTTTTATGATGTAAATAGAAATACTGTGGAATACTGGAATAATCATCTTTGACAATTTCCAGCTTGCCTTACCGAGACTAACAACCCGAATATCGAAAATCAGACCGTTGCCTGGGCGCAATGTGCGAAAAGTTGACGGTCTTTTTTATGTGCGCCCGGCGGCGCACGTTTCGTTTGCGCGCCATGGGCGCGCTCTCGCAGGTGAAAGTCCTGAACATGCCCAGGTAGTGGGAAATGTATAGCTGAACAGCAAGGGTGTCCATCGTGAGGTGGAATCTGAAGGAAGCCGGATGTGGGAACAGACTAACCACGGGCAAATCTCTGGTCTGACGAACAGAAATCTCATATGAGGTTATGTACGAGGGTAAGGTTGCATAACAAGTTGAAGCCCAATACCTACACGGAATCATGCATGATAGATGAGGCAGATGGATGGAGAGGAAGAAACGTGTGGTACCCAGGGAGATCTGTACGGTATCGGTGGTATTATAGCATTGGTGACGTCACATTCATAATCGATCAGGAGGAGAAAACGAATGGGATATGATATTGAAAAAGAAAAAGAGAAGCAATCGAAGCTGGGCGTAGAGCGTTGAACAGTCTTCAGGCAGCAAAAGAAATTTAAACAGTGCAAAGAACTGGGGACTGGTAGATATGTTTGGTGGTGGCTTTTTCACTACGATGTTAAAACATTCTAAAATGGATCAGGCGAAGCAGAATATGGAGCAGGCAAAGTATGATCTCCGTAATTTCAGCAGGGAATTAAATGATGTAAATATGGCATGTAACTTGAATATCGATACTGGAGATTTTCGAGAACATTTTTTCCAGGTCATTGATGCTGCCCTGACTGGAGGCTTCGACCGTAATATGCTCTTTTTTTCCG
>ENA-OQIF01000466-OQIF01000466.1-human-gut-metagenome-genome-assembly--contig:-NODE-466-length-15217-cov-4.900331_pt1 | contig 15217 bp, 16 predicted proteins | sample MGYA00242574_ERZ504738 | MGnify/ENA primary metagenome ERZ504738 (study PRJEB26092, sample SAMD00036437) | human gut metagenome | host: Homo sapiens | study: EMG produced TPA metagenomics assembly of...
GGAGCAATCGTAGTCGACACAGAGCGTTGCAAGGGTGCAACCTGTGTGTGGTAGCTTGTCCGCTACAACGTAATACTCCCTCGACCAAAGTAGGTGAATGGTAGAAAGGGTATAATTATGCCCAGCAGATTCTTGAAGATACCTGTAACGGATGCAGTTCATGCGCAACCGTATGTCCGGACGGATGTATCTCTGTTTATAAAGTAAAAGTAGAATAAAAGAAAAGAATATGGCAGAAGAAGTTGTATTAATGAAAGGAAACGAAGCCATCGCCCATGCGGCCATCCGCTGTGGTGCCGATGGATACTTCGGATATCCTATTACTCCGCAATCGGAGGTGTTGGAAACTCTTGCCGAACTGAGACCTTGGGAAACTACCGGCATGGTAGTCCTCCAGGCGGAAAGTGAAGTGGCAGCTATCAATATGGTTTATGGTGGTGCCGGAAGCGGCAAAATGGTGATGACCTCATCATCAAGTCCCGGTGTCAGCCTGAAACAGGAAGGTATTTCTTATCTGGCAGGCGCCGAGCTTCCATGTCTGATCGTAAACGTGATGCGCGGCGGCCCCGGTTTGGGTACTATCCAACCAAGCCAGGCCGACTATTTCCAGACTGTAAAAGGTGGAGGACACGGTGACTATAAACTCATCGCATTGGCTCCGGCTTCTGTTCAGGAAATGGCAGACTTTGTCGGACTCGCTTTCGAACTTGCGTTCAAATACCGTAATCCGGCCATCATCCTTGCAGACGGTGTTATCGGACAAATGATGGAGAAAGTGGTTCTTCCTCCCGCAAAAGCCCGCCGTACGGATGCGGAAGTCATAGCACAATGTCCATGGGCTTCTACCGGAAAGACAAAAGATCGTAAGCCCAACATCATCACTTCGTTGGAACTGCGTCCGGAAGAGATGGAGAAAAACAACCTCCGCTTCCAGGCAAAGTACAGAGTAATTGAAGAAAACGAAGTACGTTTTGAAGAAATTGACTGCGAAGATGCAGAATATCTGATTGTAGCTTTCGGTTCAATGGCACGTATCGGCCAGAAAGCAATGGAACTGGCCCGTGAAGAGGGGATTAAAGTCGGTATGCTTCGCCCCATCACTCTATGGCCGTTCCCGACGAAAGCGATTGCCGAGTATGCCAATAAGGTAAAAGGTATGCTGGTAACCGAGCTGAATGCCGGACAGATGGTAGAAGACGTTCGTTTAGCAGTGAACGGAAGAGTGAAAGTTGAACATTTCGGCCGCCTGGGAGGAATTGTTCCCGATCCGGACGAAATAGTAACTGCATTGAAAGAACAATTAATCAAATAACTACAGTACGATGAATCCCGATAAAATAAGAAACGTATTGAACATACTGTTTATGATATTGGCTCTGGCAGCTATTATCACCTACTTCGTTGCGAAGGACGACTTTAAGGTGTTTATCTACGTATGCGGCGCGGCAATTTTTGTCAAGCTGATGGAGTTTTTTATACGGTTCACCAACAGATAAGTATCCGGGCCTTGAAGCATTTTAAGTCTGCGTAGTTTAAGACACCCGAACTTAGAACAAGCAAACCCGGCCACTTAAAGATAAAAAAAAGAAGTTATGACGAAAGAAGAAATAATCAAGCCCGAGAATCTGGTTTATAAGAAACCGACTCTGATGAACGACAATGGCATGCACTATTGTCCGGGTTGCAGCCACGGCGTTGTACATAAACTGATTGCCGAAGTAATCGAGGAGATGGGACTGGAAGACAAAGCAGTCGGTATCTCACCCGTAGGTTGCGCTGTATTTATCTACAATTACCTTGACATTGACTGGCAGGAAGCTGCACACGGACGTGCGCCGGCACTTGCCACTGCCATCAAACGTCTTTGGCCGGATCGCCTGGTGTTCACCTATCAGGGAGATGGCGACCTTGCCTGCATTGGTACGGCAGAGACTATCCACGCATTGAATCGTGGTGAAAATATTACGATTATCTTTATCAACAATGCCATTTACGGTATGACCGGAGGCCAGATGGCTCCTACTACCCTGATGGGAATGAAAACCGCCACTTGTCCTTATGGACGTGATCCGGAACTCCACGGATATCCGTTGAAGATAACTGAGATTGCTGCCCAACTGGAAGGTACAGCTTACGTAACCCGTCAGTCGGTACAATCCGTTCCGGCTATCCGGAAAGCTAAAAAAGCAATCCGTAAAGCTTTTGAAAATTCAATGAACGGAAAAGGCTCTAACCTGGTAGAAATCGTTTCGACCTGTAGTTCCGGCTGGAAAATGACTCCGGAGAAAGCCAACAAATGGATGGAAGAACACATGTTCCCCTTCTATCCTCTTGGCGACTTGAAAGATAAATAATAAGTTAATATTATTAAGATGAAAGAAGAAATAATTATAGCAGGATTCGGTGGACAGGGTGTACTGTCTATGGGAAAGATTTTAGCCTATTCCGGACTGATGGAGGGCAAAGAAGTGACCTGGATGCCGGCTTATGGTCCTGAGCAACGTGGCGGAACAGCCAACGTTACAGTCATTGTAAGTGACGACAAGATCTCTTCACCGATCTTGAGCAAATATGATACAGCTATCATTCTGAATCAGCCTTCACTGGAAAAGTTCGAAAGCCGTGTGAAACCCGGAGGTATCCTGATCTACGACGGATACGGCATTATCAACCCGCCTACCCGCAAGGATATCAAGGTGTACCGCATCGATGCAATGGATGCGGCCAATGAAATGAACAATGCTAAAGCATTCAACATGATCGTGCTGGGAGGATTGCTGAAACTTCGCCCCATTGTCACTTTAGAAAATGTAGTGAAAGGTTTGAAGAAAACTTTGCCCGAACGCCACCATCACCTGATCCCGATGAACGAAGAGGCCATCAAAAAAGGGATGGAACTGATCAGAGAAGCTTAAACTGACTGAGAATTGAGAATCGGAATTTAAAAATTATTAGCTATGCCACAGGCAGAGATAGCGGATAATTTTTAAATTTCAATTCTCAATTCTCATTTTAATAAGTATCTTTGCGGCTAATTATGAGACGAATCCTACTTACATATATACTCCTTGTTGTAGGTTTGCTGACCGCACAGGCACAGTTCAACCCTACACAACAAGTTGATCCCCGTACCGGCAGAGATGCCAACGGCAACCAGATAGACCCGGCCATGCGGGTTCAGGAAGATAGTACAGACGTTGAGATACAGGGACTTCCTCCGACACTTTATATGTGGCACGTCAGCGAAAGCCTGGGGACGATTCAAAGAATCCCGGCTGATACCGCAACCCACATGTTTCAGAACACCAACCTGGTAGAAGGTCTGACAGGACATTATAATTATCTGGGCAATTTAGGTTCTCCCCGTCTGTCCCGCCTCTTCTTTGAACGTCGGGACGCGGAACCGACCATCTTTATGGAACCTTTTTCAAGCTTCTTCATACGTCCCGACGAATTCAACTTCACCAACAGTAACGTACCCTTCACCAATCTTACCTACTATAAAGCCGGTAATAAGATCAATGGAGAAGAACGGTTTAAGTCTTACTTTTCTGTTAATGTGAATAAACGGCTGGCATTTGGTTTCAACTTCGATTACCTGTACGGACGGGGATATTATAACAACCAGAATACCTCTTACTTTAATGCCGCACTTTTTCGGAAGTTACATTGGCGACCGCTATGAAGCCACTTTACTGTACAGCAACAATTATCTGAAGATGAACGAGAATGGCGGTATCACCGACGACCGTTACATCACCCGTCCGGAAGAGATGGCGGAGGGAAAAAAGGAATACGAATCGCAGAATATCCCTACCCTGTTGAGCAAAAGCGCCAATCGTAACAAAGACTTTTACATATTCCTCACCCAACGCTATAAACTGGGATTCACGCGTGAAGTGGAGAAAGCCAAAGATGACACAACCAACACTCAAAAGACAGAGTTCGTTCCGGTCACCAGTTTCATCCACACGATGAAAGTGGAACGCAGCCGCCACCAGTTTACTTCGGAGGACGAACTGTACAAAATTTATCCGGAGGCTTATATCCAACCCGGAAACAAATTGGTGAATGACTCTACCAGTTATATCGGAGTCAAAAACACATTGGGAATCGCACTGCTCGAGGGTTTCAATAAATATGCCAAAGCCGGGCTGACAGCTTTCATCTCGCATAAGTTAAGCAATTACCGGCTTATGGACCGGGACTCTGTAAGCGTGGATAAATACAGCGAACATGAAGTCTTTGTCGGAGGTGAACTGGCCAAACGCCAGGGAAAAACGCTCCACTACCGCGCCATGGGTGAAGTGGGAATCCTGGATAAAGCGATCGGGCAATTCCGTGTCAACGCCGACCTCGACCTGAACTTCCGCTTATGGAAAGACACGGTCAGCTTTATTGCCCGCGGATCCATCAGTAACACTCTTCCCGCATTCTATATGCGTCATTATCACTCCAAGTACTTCTATTGGGACAATGACAATATGGAAAAGGAATTCCGTACCCGACTGGAAGGTGAGCTGAACATAGAACATTGGCAAACCAACCTGAAAGCCGGAGTGGAAAACATCAAGAACTATACGTATTTCAATCAAAAAGCATTGCCCCAACAGAATGGAGGTAATATCCAAGTGCTTTCCGCCACTCTGTCACAAAACTTCCGCCTGGGCATTCTTCATCTGGACAATGAAGTGACCTGGCAAAAGTCGAGCAACAACACCGTGTTACCCCTGCCCGAACTTTCACTATACCATAACCTCTATATCCAGACAACACTGGCTAAGAAAGTGCTTCACGTACAATTGGGAGCCGACGTACGCTATTTCACCAAATATTATGCTCCGGCATATACTCCCGCCATCCAGCAGTTCCACTTGCAACCGGAAGACGACCAGGTAAAGATTGGCGGTTATCCGATCATCAATGTATATGCCAACCTGCAATTGAAACGTACGCGCCTTTTCGCGATGATGTACCACGTCAATCAGGGAATGGGTAACTCGAATTATTTCTTGTCACCCCATTACCCTATCAACCCGCGCCTGTTTAAGATTGGTGTTTCCTGGAACTTCTATGACTAACTGCCGCCATGAATCTACTGAGACCTAAGTATCTGAAATACGTTGTATTGGGACTGATATCAGCCCTCGTTGTCACCTGCTGGCCCCGCAAAGAAAAGCCCCAAGGACATCCGCGGGATTATGCCGAGATCAAAGAAAGCGGCATTCTTCATGCTGCAACAGAATACAACTCCATCAGCTTCTATGTGGATGGAGATACGGTTTCGGGATTCCATTACGAACTGATAGAGGCGTTTGCGCGCGACAAAGGTTTACAGGTACAGGTCTCTCCGGTGATGAGCTTCAATCAACGGCTGGAAGGGCTGGCCAACGGAACGTATGATGTAGTGGCTTATGGCATACCGGCTACGAGTGAACTGAAAGACTCGCTGCTCCTCACCTCCCCTATCATTTTAAGCAAACAAGTCCTGGTGCAACGCAAAGTCGGAGAAAACGATTCACTTGCCATCAGAAGCCAACTCGACCTGGCAGGCAAAACATTGAATGTCGTCAAAGGATCTCCCTCCATCCTGCGTATCCGCAACCTGAGCAATGAAATAGGCGATACGATCTATGTTAACGAAATAGAGAAATATGGTTCCGAGCAACTGATCGCAATGGTTGCCCACGGAGACATCGATTATGCCGTATGTGACGAGGGCATCGCCCGGATGGCTGTGGACTCGCTACCCCAACTCGATATCAATACCGCCATCAGCTTCACGCAATTCTATTCATGGGGAGTCAGCAAGCAATCTCCCGCCCTACTCGACAGCCTGAATACATGGCTATCCGACTTCCGGAAAAAAGGAGAATACCAGTCCGTTTATCGCAAATATTACGGGAAACAATAACCGGCTTTCTTCCCTCCTCCCGTCCCTTTTAAAGATAACAGTTACCAGTTGTACAACTGGTACAGTACGAGTTGAGCAACTGGTCATGTACGAGTTGTGCAACCGATACCATCGTACTAAGGAACGAACGCGAACGATCTCTATCAGGATAACTGTAAATCATTCTTTGCTTTCGGCAGAATTGAGTATATTTGCGGAACGATAAATAAAAAGATATGAGCAATAAGATTATAAAATGGGGATTCATTGGTTGCGGAGAGGTGACCAAATACAAAAGCGGACCTGCTTTTCAGAAAGTAGAAGGCTCCAAAGTAGTGGCAGTCATGAGCCGTGACGGTAAAAAAGCCAAAGCCTATGCTAAAGAGCGGAACATACCGAAGTGGTATGACGACGCACAAGAGTTAATAGACGATCCGGAAGTAAATGCCGTATACATAGCCACTCCGCCCTCTTCGCACGCCACTTATGCCATCATGTCCATGAAAGCCGGAAAACCGGTTTATATCGAAAAGCCAATGGCACAGACTTACGAAGAGTGTGCCCGCATCAACCGCATCTCACAAGAGACGGGAGTCCCTTGTTTTGTAGCCTACTACCGGCGTTACCTGCCTTACTTTATGAAAGTGAAGGAACTGGTGGACAAAGGTACGATCGGCAATGTAATCAACGTACAGATCCGTTTTGCACAGCCCCCTCGCGATCTGGACTATAACAGAGAGAATCTGCCCTGGCGTGTACAGGCCGATATTGCCGGAGGAGGATACTTCTATGACCTCGCACCACACCAGATCGACCTTCTGCAGGAGATGTTCGGCTGCATACTCGAAGCCAGTGGCTATAAAAGCAACCGTGGCGGACTCTATCCGGCAGAAGATACACTGAGCGCATGTTTCCAGTTCGACAACGGATTGGTAGGGAGCGGTTCGTGGTGCTTCGTAGCCCATGATTCGGCCCGCGAAGACCGTATCGAAATTATCGGCGATAAAGGCATGATCTGCTTCTCCGTATTTACCTATGACCCGATTGCCCTCCATACTGAAAGAGGACGTGAAGAAATAGTGGTAGAAAACCCTGAACACGTACAGCAGCCCTTGATTCAGGCCGTAGTAGACCATCTTCTTGGAAAATCCACCTGTTCGTGTGATGGCGAAAGTGCCACAACGACTAACTGGGTGATGGATAAAATATTGGGAAAGATCTGATAATGAACGATGAACGATCAACCATAAACGATAGAGATCGTCTTACCTCACACTACATTCCACCTGTCAGGATACTACTTATTGTTGATCGTTCATCATTTTTTTATCTTTTCCATGTCACGTTTTCCTTCCTTCTCCGTCTTGCTTATGTAAATGGAACTAAAACAATTCAAAATAGCCGTTCTTCCACTCCGCGACAAACTGCTTAGTTATGCGCGGAAGTTGACAGATGACCACTCGGATGCCGAAGATGCCGTGCAGGAAGTGATGCTGAAGTTATGGAACCTTCGTCCGAAACTGGACGAATACCATAGCATTGAGGCTCTTGCCATGACTATGACCCATCATACCTGCATGGATATCCTCAGAGGGAAACATCCCGACAACCTATCGCTCGACAGCGTACAGGCTGCCAGTCCGGTCGCCACCCCCGAACGCTTGCTTGAAGAGAAAGACGAATTCAGCCTGATGCGACATATCATCAGTACACTTCCACCTCTGCAACAGACCATCCTCCGGATGAAAGATGTAGAAGAGTACGAAACCGAAGAAATCGCCGAGATAACAGGATGCAGCTCCGAAGCCATCCGCAGCAATTTATCCAGGGCACGGAAAAAAGTAAGAGACATTTACCTGCAAACCATACAACAAAGAAAAAGGAGAAACGAAGCATGAATATAGAAGAATTATTGAACAAGTATTTTGAAGGGGAAACCACCTGCGAAGAAGAACGTGAGCTCCGCCGTTTTTTCACCCGGGGCATCGTACCGGAACATCTGCAGATGTACCGCCCGATGTTTGCTTTCCTCAACGAAGAGAACCGGCAGAGCAAGACTGCCGTCCCCGAAGTTCCGAAAACTTCTGTCCCTCTACGCCGCCGTCTACTTTACATATTCAGCGGAATGGCTGCCGGAATATTGCTTATATTGGGTATTGCCGGTCTCAACCGACATTTCAACACCTCAACCGCTAATTATGTAATCATTGACGGGAAATGCTATACCGATGCCAAACTGGTACGCGAACAAGCCATGATCGCGTTTCGTGATGTGAGTATCAGCGAGGAGGAAGTATTCGCTACGCTGTTCTCCGAATAAAAAAAGAAAATAATAAAAGAAACGAAGTATGAATAAAGTCATTCGCACCACATGGATTATCCTGCTACTTACTGTCGCCTCCGGCATGGCAAGAGCACAACAGGGACTACAAATAGCTTCCGTATTCCAGAAATACGGTAAACAAAAAGGAGTGACTATGGTAGAGCTGTCCAACGAAATGCTGGAAACCTACCAGATGACTCTCTATAAAAGCCTTGTCTTTAAAGACGTTGAAGAAGCACTGCCCACCATTCTCAACTGTCTGGATGCTGACAAAAAGAAGGCAAAGAAAGTGAAGGAAGTGGTGGCAGGCGGACAAATCCAGTCCGGCTATTATCAATTGCCCCAGCTAAAAGAAGATGTCAACCGGTTCATCCTGTTCAAAACCGGTAAAAAAGGCTCGGCTACCCTGATTTACATCGAGGGCGAGTTGGATGCAGACGATCTGGTAACCATGTTATTTATGAAAAAAAACTAAACATTATAAGAATATGAAACACATTTATTTATTACTGTTTATGCTGATCCCGATGACGGGAATGGCTCAAGAAGGCATTTCGCAAGACACGACTCTTTACGTCAACGGACGCAAAATCCTGATTAAAGAAAACGAAGGGAAAATAAAGGTAAAACTTTACGAACAGTCTTCGCACGGCGATACGATAGAGAACGATCAGATTTTTGAGGGAATCTATACGGACGGACAAACTACCGAACGCCGCACGGCATTCACCGTCCCCTTCGTCAAAAGAAAGAACCATTATCGGTTCGACCCGCATATTGCCGGATTCTATATGGGATACACACGGCTCTCTGACGGCATCAACTTCAATACTCCGGACGGACTGAATATAAACGCCAACAAGTCCTGGGAAATCGGTTTCAATCTGTTTCAAGGCTCCCTGACACTCTCACGTGATCGCCAATGGGGCATAACAACCGGTTTAGGCTGGGGATACCGCTCTTTCCGCCTGGGCAACAACTATGCCTTCAGACAAATAGATGGAGTCACCGGCATTGTTCCGGGTGTTCCCGACGAGGAAGTGTATACCAAAAGCCGGTTACGCTATTTCTACTTCCGCATTCCGGTAGCCCTGGAATGGCAAAAAGATTCAGCCACAGCAATGCTCACGGTCCTCTATTCTTTTCAGCCGGACTTGAAGCGGAAATCCGTCATGGAGCCAAGTCGAAAGCAAAGGTCAACGGACATAAAAAGAATCTGGACAGCGGCCTGAATGTCCACCCGGTAGGCATTAACCTCCTGGCACAAGCAGGTTACGGTGACATCGGAGTGTATTTGCGCTACTCTACCTACAGCCTCTTCGAACACAAAAAAGGTCCCGAACTTTATCCCTACTCTTTCGGTCTGTGCTGGTATTGGTAACAGGAAGTCCGACGGATGACAACCATATACCCGCCCGACGGCATCAACAGTCCGACTATTCAAAAAGAATAAGCTGATTTCTCTGCCGGAAGAAACAATCTATCGTTCATATTGTTTATATTTGCAAAAAACGTATAACAATATTAACGATAGATTTTTTATATCACATGACCAAAGAAGAACTAATGAGGAAAGCCATCGAACTTTCCAGAGAAAATGTAGCAAACGGAGGAGGCCCCTTCGGAGCTGTCATTGCAAAAGATGGAGAAATAGTGGCCACAGGCGTCAATCGCGTAACAGCCTCATGCGACCCCACTGCCCATGCAGAAGTAAGCGCTATCCGCGCGGCTGCCTCAAAACTGGGAACTTTTAATCTGAGCGGTTACGAAATTTACACCTCTTGCGAACCCTGTCCCATGTGCCTGGGTGCCATCTATTGGGCCCGATTAGACAAGATGTACTATGGCAATAACAAGACAGATGCCAAAAACATCGGATTCGACGACTCGTTTATCTACGATGAATTGGAACTGAAACCGGAGAACCGCAAGCTGCCATCCGAAGTATTACTCCACGACGAAGCAATCAAAGCTTTTGAGGAGTGGATGGAAAAAGAAGATAAGATAGAATACTGATAAACAAGAATCCCCGTAGAACACTGCATCGTCCTTCGGGGATTTCTATACACACAAAAGTTATAATTTAATTGCTTGGGAATCTAATTAGAAACGGAGACCTAAAGTAAACAGCACTTGGCTACGGGTATTAGTCACTTTGGTTGTTTCCGGTGTCAGCACCGTAGTTGCATTGTTTTCCTCATACTTATTTACGAACGGATAAAAATCTTCATTATAAGTAGAGAACTTATAAGCCAGATCTGCATAAAATACAGAACCGCGATACCCGATACCCAAAGTATAGTTGCTCAGAGCCTTCGTATTTGCCCAGTCAGTATCTGTCTGGATAGAATAATAAGGCAGATCTTTGAAAGCATCTCCATGGAAAATAGCCGAAGTATAATTATATCCGGCACGCAGCGCAAACTGCGGGATCACTTTATATTCAAGACCAAGACGGAGGGTATTCACACCTTTCATCATAGGTCTCGTGCTATTTTCAAACGTAAACTCAGAGCTTGAACCGGTCGGTCCTCGGAATTTCATCGTTGAATAATCCTGATATTCGTATTCGGCACCTAATGCCAGACTTGTACCAATGGTATAGCCTAAACTTACGTTATAAGTCCACGGAGTCTGTAACCGGAATTCACGCACCATATCTCCATTTCCGGGTAACTTATCACGCGTATCCACCGACCACTGATCTATCTTTCCTGTCTCAACGTTCAACACATCCGATTCTACACGGGCACTGGTCTTATAATCCAGATTATAGAACGTAGGGGTGTGAATGGCCAGACCGATACGGAAGGGCGAATTTTCAAACGGACGGATAATCGTACCCAACTTAAGATCGAAACCCGAACCTCTTACCTTATTCCAACTCCTCAGATTGTAATTCTGCGGTGCATTTGCTCCTGTATACGCTTCGGAATAATAAGTGTACTTGCTATAATCAACCGCATATGCCCCGAGAGTCAGTCCAAGATAGAACCGGTCGTTGAAATTGAAAGCAACATTAAAGTCGTACTGGTCGATTCCGCCACGCTCTTGCGAGTGGAAATTGGCGACACCGTCATCATACATACCATAGTAATTACCCGGTGTCGTATACAGAGGTTTACCATTGGCATCGTATCTTTGATTTCCATCCTTATCCACATATGGAGAATTCGGCTTACCGGCTGCATTCATTTTATCAGTTGTGATATCACTAATCAACCAACCGTCATATCCCAATATGGAAAGCCATCCTATCTCCGGATCGTCATAAGGATAATCTCCCCATTTGGTTATGCCACTGGCTTGTTGGGCCATCTGATAGGTTTGCGAACTGTTACCGAGTCCTCCCTTCATATTCATATTCTTATAGAAAGACTTGGCTTTATGGTAGTTAAATCCAAAATTCACATAACGCAAAGAAGTTTCATTGCCAATCTTAGATGCAAATACAAACCCCAGATTATCAAAAGAACCTTGTATTTTATCCGACTTAAATTTATCTCCCAAATATTTGCTTTCCGTCCCGTATGAAGAAAAGCCGAAAGAAGTCATAAAATCATTGCTGCGATAGATACCGATACCGGCAGGATTCGTTCCAATTGTAGAGATATCACCTCCTAAAGCTCCCATGGCGCCACCCATGCCGACAAAACGGGCGGTTCCGTTCAAGTCCTTTCCTGTTATCTTGGCAGCATCGTACACAGTCTGTGCACTTATCGGGGCTGCTGCTACCAACAGCCCCAAAGTTGCTAAAGTAATTATTTTTTCATCGTCAAATGCTTTTTAAGTTAATACCTCCATTATCATCTTCTGCCCCTTGAAGAGCCGCCACCGCCACCGGAAGAACGGGAAGAACCACCACCGCCACCGGTAGAATAACTACGTGAACTGCTACCTGAAGGTGAAGAATAACTGCGCGTAGACGAACTGCTGCTACGAGAAGGAGTACTGTTGTATGAACGACGAGTGGTACTCTCATTGTAACTACGCGAAGGAGCCGTAGAACTGCCACGAGTATAAGTAGAGCTGCTTCTTGTACTTGCCCTTCTGCCTCCTTCCGAGTAAGACGGAGAACCTGTAGTAGTGCTTCCGCCGCGAGTTCCTTCATAAGAAGAACTACTGCGTGTACTACTTGGACGGGTATAGGTACTTCGACGTGAAGAAGAAGCATCTGTACGCGTAGTAGATCCCGGACGTTCACCGACTACACGCGTTCCTATCACACGTCTGGCAGAGCTCTCTCCTCTATTGTAAGAAGATGTCGCTGACGAACGAACGGAAGAACCGCTATTGGAGCGTACCGCACCTGAACTGTAACGGCGAACGGTCGAAGAGTTGCCATAACTGCTTCTCACAGCAGACGAACCACGACGGGTATAGGTATTATATCTTCCTGCCCAGCTGCCGCCGCCACCCCATCCGGGATGATAGTGATGATGGTGTCCCCAGTAGCCGCCGCCATACCAGCCGCCCCAGTAACCACCCCAATAGCCACCCCAATAACCGGGATAATAGCCACCCCAAGCATAATAAGGTGAAGACCAGCCCCATCCCCAGCCCCATCCGGAACCATAAGAGTTGTAACGCCAATCCCACCATAAGCGGTTGGTAAATGTCGGGAATGCATAAGCATAGAAACCGTCTGTATAAACATTCCAATCCCAGGAATTGGTTCCATAAACAATGTCCCAGTAAAGCGGGCTGCTAATGCTTACCGCAAAACGGGGATTACGGAAACGAATGATGCGTTCAGCGTACTCGTAGTCATCCTGTGAGCCATTGAACCCGTTCACCCATTCACCATCCGGATCGGAGACAGCTTTTTCTTTTACGTATAATGTATCGTCCTCCATTGCGAACTCGTTATCTTTGGCATCGTAACGGCGGTTATACTCATCCACATCACGCATATCGCGTTTGTTTCCTTTACGGTCCTGAACTACTACCGTAGTACCCGGAGACGTATAAATGTTCGTGGTGACAACTTTTTTTTCCGGTTCCTTCTTCACAGGAGTCTTTTTGGCTTCCTGCTTTTTTTCCTTAGAAGGTACGAAATAAAGGTCGTCATTATTGCTTTGCGCCATCACAAGTAGTGGGAGGCACAGGGCAAACAGCGATAATAACACAATCTTTTTCATATTTCCGTGGTTTATTGGTTTCTTAATCTTTTTATTCACGTTACAAAGATAAGCAAGGTATTCACGCTGCCGGATAGATTTTCCCCAAACAATAATAGGGATTTCCCTATTTATCTTATATTAAACAAAAACAGCACTAATACTCAGCAAACTATTTCATTATCAATTAGTAATAGTCAGTAAAGAGCTGTTACTTCTGAGGCTATTTAATTGCCGAAGACACATTTACATTATCAATTTATTGTAGAACAAATTATGGCAAATCTATTTCCGACAATTGTCCCTGGAAAAATATTAAGAGACAATACACATAAAATACGAATAGCTCTTTCGCACAATTGTGAAACTCGCTATATAGTGACTGATCTAACAGTGAATTCCATACAAGAGTTCAAGAATGGATATATCATTAAAAGAGCAGACACTTCTTATCTCAATAGCAAATTAAGAAACGAGAAATTACGCTCTGATACAATAAGAATAAGGCTATCCTTTGTAAGAGCAATCATGAGATTTGCTCTACAATGCTGATTTATCACCTACGTCACATACCCTTTTGCATCATATAAATAGATAAAATTAAAGCAACACGAGATACTGATTTGAAAAAAATCTAATTCGGATACGAGACATTTTTATGCTGTCATATTATCTTGGCGGCATTAATATAGCTGACTTAATAAATTACGATTTCCTAAAATGCAACGGAAAACTAATATATCAATAGGTATTTTATTTTTATCGGCATTTTCTTTATCTTCTTTAGATGGACCTGCCTTTCTTTTCTTACCTTTTATTTCAGTCATTGGAGTGTGTGTATGAAAAGAAGCAACCACTTTTGCTGTGGCAGGCACACCATTTATAGAAGGAGATTTGTCTCCAAGGCTTATATTTCCTCTTACTTTTCCGTCATTCTTCACTGCCATACCATATCGTTTCTTACCTATGTAATATTGCTTTTTCACCGGATCATAATAAATCCAGAAACCAACTTCTTGTCTTTGGACCTCTGTGGAACGCTTAAGCATATCACTCCAGGCTTCTTCCAAAGCCTTTTTTACAGTTGCATCCTTAATGACTTCTTCAGGTTTAGGCAAAGAGCCTGATTGCTGTGGTGAAGATAACGGAGATGAACAGCCTCCTTGAGGAGAAAAAAAGTCATCAAGTCCGGGAAGGGCTTTCGGAGATTCAGAAGGCATATCCCCAAAAGGCCATTTAAACGGGTCTTCAGAAGATGTAGGACGTCTACCGATTACTGTCACTTCGGGTAACGAAAAACCGGCACCAAAAAGATCGTCTTTAACATATTAGACACGTCATACATGGGAAGCTATAGTGTTAAAGGCGACTTATTCAGTCGCCTTATTCTTTATAAGACCTTGTTTACTCTTTTTTTCGGCTGTGTTGATAGAGAATACAATAATAGGAGCATTATTCTCTCCCTGATTCTCTATTTCTCCTGCATATGAATCTAATGTAAAAGATTCTAAATTATATAAATACTTCCCTTTAACAATCGAATAAACGATATTTATTGTGTGGTATTTATCGTCTTTAAAAATTTCTGGACAATAAAATTCAATTTTCACATTATATCTATCTTTCTCTTCATTAAAAGTTATTGGTAAAGACAAATATCTATGTCCTTCTCTTCCCTGCATAACGATTGGACGTTCAAGCCAACTCTCTTGTAGGTCATTAGAACTGATCAAGGTCTTTATTCGATAACTTGACGAAGCGAGTTCTAATCTAGAGTTAATAATAACTGTTTCTAAGTTATCAAGAGGATAGGTAGTCTCCAAAGAAGAGATGATTTGCATATCTATATTCATACTGTATGAATATGGTGGAGTATCTGGT
>ENA-OQIF01000470-OQIF01000470.1-human-gut-metagenome-genome-assembly--contig:-NODE-470-length-15068-cov-5.536309_pt1 | contig 15068 bp, 15 predicted proteins | sample MGYA00242574_ERZ504738 | MGnify/ENA primary metagenome ERZ504738 (study PRJEB26092, sample SAMD00036437) | human gut metagenome | host: Homo sapiens | study: EMG produced TPA metagenomics assembly of...
GTTATGGTACTTTTGAATCTGGATGATGACGGATCCATGTATCTGATGCGCGCGGAAGTACCGGGACCGGAAGCAGACAAGCTTGTTCCGAAGGCACGCAGTACGGCGAGAATTCTGTATCTGATGTATCTGATTCTGACAATGGCAGAGGTGATTTTCCTTTATTTGGCGGAATGAACCTTTATGACGCGCTAATTCATTCATTCAGTACTGCGGGAACCGGTGGATTTTCCAACAGAAATGCAAGTGTGAGCTATTATGACAGTGCGTATATTGACGGGGTTATCACCGTATTTATGATTTTGTTTGGGATCAATTTTAATATTTATTTTGCAATTTACATAAAAAACTGGAAGAGTGCATTAAAAAATGAAGAAGCACGCACCTATCTTGGTGTGATTGCTGCGGCAATATTGATGATCACAGTCAACATTTATCATATATACGGCAATGTGGCAAGTGCGTTCCGGTATTCAAGTTTTCAGGTGGCAGCGGTGATCACGACAACGGGATTCTACACTGCGGACTTTAATTTATGGCCGGAATTTTCTAAAACCATTTTGCTGGTCACCATGATCATCGGAGCTTGTGCCGGATCGACAGGTGGAGGAATGAAGGTGTCGAGAATTCTGATCCTCTGCAAGAGCGTAAAGCAGGAAATCAAGCGGATTCTGCATCCTAAAGCAGTGACGGTGGTGACTGTGAACGGTCAGAAGGTAGGCAGAGAGACCCTTCATGGAGTATATGTATACAGTATTTGTTATGCGCTTATCCTGGTATCTTCTGTTTTGATCGTGTCCATCGATAATTATGATTTTGCGACTTCTGTCAGTGCGGTTCTGACGACCTTAAATAATGTCGGTCCCGGAATTTCACAGGTGGGACCGGTTGAGAATTTCTTTGAGTTCTCCTGGCTGTCAAAACTGGTATTCTGTGCGGATATGCTGCTGGGACGGCTGGAAATCTTCCCTTGTCTTGTCCTGCTTGCACCGGAGCTCTGGAAACGGAAATTTTAAGACAAAATGTTGGAAAAATCATAGGTAAATATTAAAAAGATATAAAAATTGCAAGAAGAATTGTGAATTATCTTTGAAGATGTTATAATTGTCCCACTACTTTAAAAGTAGAAATTATTTTAGGAAAGGGAATTAGCATGAAAAAAGGTAAAATGAAACTTCTTGCAGTGTTGGCATTGGTTATTCTTGCCGGTATTTACTATTATGTTGCATTGCCGGCACTCAATATTCATTCTACGGAGTTCTGGATATTTCTGATCGTGGTGATCGTGGCAGCAGCATTTTTCTATGCGAAAAGAAAGCGGTTCGACAGATATGCGCTGAAAGAATCCAAGGGGATGAAAGTGATCCTGGGGATTCTTGGCGCAGTTGTAATCGTGTATGCAGCAGGTACACTGTTGTCTTCTCCGATCGTCAACGCGAAAAAATATCAGAAGCTGATGAAAGTAGAGGATGGAGAATTTACAAAAGATATCGAGGAACTCTCATTTGATCAGATTCCGCTGCTTGACAGAGATTCTGCGACGATCCTGGGAAACAGAAAGATGGGAAGTATGGTGGATATGGTCTCTCAGTTTGAGGTAGATGACTGGTACAGCCAGATCAACTACCAGGATCAGCCCGTGAGAGTATCTCCCCTGCGTTATGCCAGCCTGATCAAATGGTTCACGAATCAGAGTGAGGGAATTCCGGCATATATCAAGATCGATATGGCGACACAGAATACCGAACTGGTGAAGTTGGATGAAGGGATGAAGTATACGACCAGTGATCATTTCAATCGCAATATTTACCGTCATCTCCGGTTCAAATATCCGACTTATATCTTCAATGACTTAAGTTTTGAGATCGATGACAACGGAGTTCCATACTGGATCAGCCCAGTGAAGAAATTCAATATCGGTCTGTTTGGAGGTACCACAGTTGGAAGAGTGGTTTTATGTAATGCCATTACAGGTGAGACGAAAGATTATAAGATCGAAGATGCACCGGAGTGGATCGACCGGGCGTACTCCGCAGATATGCTGATACAGCTGTATGATTATTATGGTACGTTGAAGCATGGATTTTTAAACAGTGTGCTGGGACAGAAGGATTGTCTGCATACGACGACAGGATACAACTATCTTGCGCTGGATGATGATGTATGGGTATATACAGGTGTGACTTCGATCACAGGAGACCAGTCCAATGTAGGATTTGTTCTGATGAATCAGCGTACGATGGAGACGAAGTTCTATGAAGTGGAAGGCGCGACAGAAGAGTCTGCCATGTCTTCAGCAGAAGGTCAGGTGCAGAACTTAAAATACAAAGCGGCATTCCCGTTGCTTTTGAATATTTCAGGGGAGCCGACCTATTTTATGGCGCTGAAAGATGATGCCGGACTGGTGAAAAAGTATGCCATGGTCAATGTGCAGAAATATCAGGTTGTAGCCATTGGAAATACGGTCAGTGAGTGTGAAGAAAACTACAATGATCTGATGTATGAGAGTGGCATCAAGAAGCAGGCGGAAGATACGAGAGAAGTAAAGACGCTGGCTTCCAAGATCACAAAGATCGCACAGGGCGTTGTAGACGGAGATTCTCACTTTTATATCATGTTGGAAGGCTCTGATGATATTTTTGATGTTTCAGTCGTTGATTTTATCGATATTATCAAATACAATGTCGGTGATACTGTGACGGTAGAATACAAAGAAGGTGAGCGGGCAAATTCTGTACTTTCTTTGAACGGAGAAGAGCCGGATCAAAAAGCAAAAGAGACAAAAAAATCAGAAGCGGAAAGCGAAGAGCAGGCATTATCAGAAGAATAATAAAAACAGATATACCATAATGTATAAAAAAGCGGTACTCAGTAAAAAATACTGAATATCGCTTTTTTCATACCCATTAGTTCAAAACGTTATAATTGTCGGAATCTATATCGGGAATGGATTCTTTCTCAGCCCCCACACTGATAAAGAAATCAAGAGTATTTTCTGCAGAAATTTTACTCAGACTGGTCATAAATGCAGAAATGTTGTTTAAAGAAATATCCGCCTGTTTTAATACGCTGTCAATAAAGATGGTATCAATATCATGATTACCTGCTACCATACCGTAGAGAAAACCGATAAATTCATCCATTGTCAGAATATCAGGATAGTCTTCCATGCAGATTGCACGTACACCGAAGTCTAAAGTAGTAGTGTTGCGATGACTTTTTTTGATAAATACGACGTTTCCGTTAGATGTTTTGACCTTTTCATTAGCAAGCTCAATCATCTGCTGTGTTTTTCCGGTTCCTTTCGGTCCTGTAATTAAATTTACCATGGCAAATCTCTCCTTTTTGTATGTATTTTGAGACTTCTTTCTGCTCAAATAACTTAAATTTATTATACACCAAACAAGGTTCTTAAACAATAAAAAAATAATAAAAATGCAGATAAATATTCAGAAAAATATAATGAGAAAAACTTCTCAATAACAAATGTTGAAATTGAGAGTAGGACATGGTAATATCAAACTAATTGAGAATCATAATCATTTAAGGAGGCTCATATGTCATCGGAAACATTGTCTTATTTTTTCAAAAATGAAGATATAAAACTAAAAGCCAGGTTTCAGGTTGCGCTGCAGTGCGCCCCCTTTTTAAAGGGGATCAAGATATCCAGCGTGATCACAATGGAACAGAAAATGTGTGAGGAGCTGCAGGAGATTTTTGAAGAGACAGAGGTAGAATATCGAATTCTGTCCTGCAGGGACAGCAGATGTCTTGTTTTCTTTTTCAGACGGAGTGAGTTGGAGTATCATCTGATGCTGCCTGACAATCAGCGGCTGCTTGAGGCATATGGGTATCATATGCGGAATCTGGATGAGATGCTCAAAAGACTGGCTCAAAGAGTGAGGCAGATAAGCAGCAGAAAACTGGGATTTCCCCATGAAATCGGAGTGTTTTTAGGGTATCCGAAGGAAGATGTGGAAGGATTTATTCACAATGAAGGAAGAAAGTATCTTATGATCGGATATTGGAAAGTATATAGTAATCCGTCCAGGGCAAAAATGATTTTCAAGTCTTATGATCAGGCCAAAGAAGGAGTGGTCAGAGAATTTTTAGCCGGAAAAAGTATCCGGGAAATCGCACAATAATGAAGGAGGAATTCACATGAATGCAGCAGTAGTATATTGGAGTGGAACAGGAAATACAGAGGCAATGGCACAGGCGGTCGCAGAAGGGATTCAGGCAGCAGGAGGAACCGCGGAGGTATGTGAGGTTGGACAGACAGATGCGGATACGATTTCAAAATTTGATAAAATTGCGCTCGGCTGCCCGTCTATGGGAGCAGAGCAGTTGGAAGACAGCGAAATGGAGCCGTTCGTGGAAGAACTGGAGCCGATGATCTCCGGTAAGCAGCTACTGTTGTTTGGGTCTTACGGCTGGGGTGACGGAGAGTGGATGCGTGACTGGTGCCAGAGAATGGAAGAGGCGGGAGCACATCTGATCTGTGAAGAAGGTGTGATCGCAAACGAGACGCCGGATGATGCTGCGTTGGAGGAATGCCGGGCAGCCGGAAAGGAACTGATCACGGCATCGGTATAAGGATTCTTTTTCCATGTGCATTTAAACGGAACCAAAGTCTTCTCCTGAGCATAGGATAACATATCGAAAAAAAGAATTACGAAAGGGAGAAACATATGAATTTGGATGTAATACTTGGAATTTTACTGCCGTTTGCAGGAACAACTCTTGGCGCAGCAATGGTATTCTTCATGAGAAAAGAGATGAATGAAAAGCTGCAGAAAGGTCTGCTTGGATTTGCTTCGGGTGTCATGATCGCAGCATCTGTCTGGTCGCTTTTAATCCCGGCCATCGAGATGGCAGAGGAAGGCGGACAGATTGCATGGATTCCTGCAGCGGCAGGGTTTCTGCTTGGGATTGGCTTTCTGCTTTTGCTGGACACGGTGACACCTCACCAGCACTTTCAGGAATCGGAGCCGGAAGGGATTCAGGCATCACTTCGAAAAACAACAATGTTGATGCTCGCAGTGACGCTGCACAATATTCCGGAAGGAATGGCAGTGGGTGTGACCTTTGCCGGAGTTCTTTCGGATAATGTACTGATAACAATGACAGGGGCATTTGTATTGTCTGCCGGAATCGCCATTCAGAATTTTCCGGAGGGAGCGATTATTTCCATGCCGTTAAGGGCGCAGGGGAATTACAAAACTGAGGGCTTTGTGTATGGAACACTGTCAGGGATTGTAGAGCCGATCGCCGCATTTCTGACAATCTGGCTGACGGGGCTTGTAGTTCCGCTTCTGCCATATTTTCTCTCTTTTGCGGCAGGCGCTATGATTTATGTTGTAGTGGAAGAGTTGATTCCGGAGGCACAAAACGGAAAACATACCAATGTAGGAACAATCGGTGTTGCAGCAGGGTTCACACTGATGATGATTCTGGATGTGGCGCTGGGATAGAAAAAAGCAGAGGGAGCGATGTCTGTATTCCCTCTGCATTTTACTTATAAACATTGATTAGTTTTTCTAAAATGGAAAATCAGAAAATGGCTTGCATTCTTTTCAAAACCATGCTATTCTTTACTTTAGTGTTGTAAAACACTAAACTCAGGAGAGTCTCTGAAAAAAGAGCGCCGAAGGTGTAATCAGCAGACGCATGATCTGGATGCGGTTTTGCTGAGAATCTCTCAGGCAAAAGGATGGAGGAAAGAAAGTATGTTAGCACAAATCTACAATCAAATCGACACAGCGATCAAATGGGTGGATGACCGGATATGGGGACTGCCGCTCATTATTCTGATCCTGACAACAGGTATCTATTTAACCGTTCGCCTTGGCGGACTTCAGATTCGGCATCTGCCGAAAGCACTCAGATTCATGGTAAAAAATGAAGAAGAAGGACATGGGGAAGTGACCAGCTTTGGAGCACTTTGTACGGCGCTTTCTGCAACGATCGGAACCGGAAATATTACCGGAGTAGCGACTGCGATTGCGGCAGGCGGACCGGGCGCACTGTTCTGGATGGTGGTGGCAGCATTTTTCGGAATGGCAACGAAGTATGCAGAAGGGCTTCTTGCAATCAAATACCGGACAATCGACAAAGAAGGGCATGTTCTTGGCGGACCGTTCTATTATATTGAAAACGGAATGGGAAAAAACTGGCGCTGGCTGGCAAAAATATTTGCATTTTTCGGAGCCGGAGTCGGGTTGTTTGGAATCGGTACGTTTACCCAGGTAAACAGTATTGCATCTGCAGTGAAGAATTTCTTTGATCCGAATACAGAGAATGCCGTGCAGATGTTTGGAAATACATATTCATGGGCAACTGTGATTACTTGTATTATTCTGACAGTCTGTGTCGGTCTGGTCGTGATCGGAGGACTGAAACGAATTGCAAAAGTATCCGAAATTGTAGTTCCGTTTATGGCGGTATTGTACGTGGTGTTTGTTCTGATCATTATGATCACACATATTACAGAAATCCCGGCAGCGATCGTAACGATTGTGAAATCTGCATTTACCGGAAGTGCACTGGCAGGCGGCGCGATGGGAACCATGGTCGTGGCCATGCAGAAAGGAATCGCAAGGGGAATCTTTTCCAATGAGGCGGGTCTTGGTAGTGCGCCGATCGCGGCAGCGGCTGCAGTAACAAAAGAACCTGTGCGTCAGGGACTGGTGTCTATGACAGGTACATTTATTGATACAATCATAATTTGCACAATGACCGGAATTTCCGTGGTCTTAGCAGGAACATGGAATGATCCGAATCTGGAAGGTGTGGAGATCACGATGGCAGCATTTCAGAAGGGGCTGCCGTTTGCGCCGGCAGTTGCATCCTTTATTCTGATGCTTTGTCTGGTATTCTTTGCATTTACTACGATTCTCGGCTGGAATTACTATGGAGAACGGTGTATGGAATATCTGTTCAACCGGAATAAAAAGTAGTGATGACTTATCGCTGGCTGTATATTCTGGCTGTATTTATCGGACCATATATGACGGTTGCGGCAGTGTGGAACATCGCAGATATCTTCAATGCGCTGATGGCGCTTCCGAACCTGATCGCACTGCTTGTGCTCAGCAATGTGGTGGTCAAAGAAACGAAAGATTATTTTGCGAGGATGAAATAGAGAGAAATCAGCAGAATCCACTTGACTTATTTTATGATTCTTCTTATAATAAGGAAACATATGAAAGAAATGTTGATGAGGAATAGTAAGAGTCTGAGGTTTTTCAGAGACCTGCCGGATGGTGCGAGGCAGGAAACAGCGTTCTCCCAACTCCCCTCGGAGTTCTTTTTCTGAACACCCAGGATGGAAAAGTAGGAAAAAGCGGGCCTTCCCGTTACAGAAGTAATGAGTGCATCTGTATGTTTGCAGATGAAGAAGAGTGGTACCACGGAAGATAAAAGCCTTTTCGTCTCTTAATTGAGATGAAAAGGCTTTTTTAGAAATCAAAGGAGGATATGCGAAATGGGTGCAAAAATTGTTTACAACCACAAAGCAATCGAGAAAAAATGGCATGATAAATGGCAGGAAAATCCGGTAAATCCAAGATTCAGGGACAACGGAGAGAAAAAAGAAAAATATTATTGTCTGGATATGTTCCCGTATCCGTCAGGAAACGGTCTGCATGTCGGGCACTGGAGAGGATATGTGATCTCTGATGTCTGGAGCCGTTACAAATTACAGCAGGGATATTATATTGTACATCCGATGGGATGGGATGCATTCGGTCTTCCGGCTGAGAACTATGCGATCAAGATGGGAGTTCATCCTGCAAAATCCACAGCAGAGAACGTAGCAAACATCAAACGTCAGATCAATGAGATCGCAGCATTGTATGACTGGGATATGGAAGTTAACACAACAGATCCGAATTTCTACAAATGGACACAGTGGATCTTTGTGAAAATGTTCAAAGAAGGTCTTGCATATGAGAAAGAGTTCCCGATCAACTGGTGCCCATCCTGCAAAACAGGTCTGGCAAACGAAGAGGTTGTGAATGGAAAATGTGAGCGTTGCGGAACAGATGTTACAAAGAAAAATCTGCGTCAGTGGATGCTGCGTATCACAAAATATGCAGACCGTCTTTTGAACGATCTCGACAAACTGGACTGGCCGGAAAAAGTAAAGAAAATGCAGGCTGACTGGATCGGAAAATCTTACGGTGCAGAAGTAGATTTCCAGGTGGATGGAAGAGACGACAAGATCACCGTTTATACAACACGTCCGGATACCTTACACGGTGCAACATTCATGGTACTTGCGCCGGAACATGCACTTGCAAAAGAACTTGCGACAGACGAGACAAGAGAAGCGGTGGAGCAGTATATTTATGATGCTTCCATGAAGTCCAACGTAGACCGTATGCAGGATAAGGAAAAGACAGGTGTGTTTACGGGAAGTTATGCGATCAATCCGATCAACGGTGCAAAAGTACCGATTTGGCTGTCTGATTATGTACTGGCAGATTATGGTACAGGAGCAATTATGTGTGTACCTGCACATGATGACCGTGACTTTGCATTTGCAAAAAAATTCGAGATCCCGATCATTCAGGTCATTGCAAAAGACGGACAGGAAATCGAAAATATGGAAGAGGCATACACAGATGCTGTTGGAACTATGATCAATTCCGGAGAGTGGAACGGAATGGAATCAGCCGTTCTCAAGAAAGAAGCTCCACATATCATTGAAGAGCGTGGAATTGGAAAAGCAACTGTAAACTATAAGCTGCGTGATTGGGTATTCTCCCGTCAGCGTTATTGGGGAGAGCCGATTCCGATTGTACACTGTCCGGAATGTGGAGCAGTGCCGGTACCGGAAGAAGAGCTGCCGCTGCGTCTGCCGGATGTAGATTCTTATGAACCGACAGGAACTGGAGAGTCACCGCTTGCCGGAATCGAAGAGTGGGTAAACTGCAAGTGTCCGGTTTGTGGAAAAGACGCAAAACGTGAGACAAATACCATGCCTCAGTGGGCTGGTTCTTCCTGGTACTTCCTGCGTTATGTGGACAGTCACAATGACAAAGAACTGGTTTCCAGAGAAAAAGCGGACGAGATGCTTCCGGTAGATATGTATATCGGTGGTGTAGAGCATGCGGTACTGCATCTTCTGTACTCTCGTTTCTATACAAAATTCCTGCATGACATCGGAGTTGTAGACTTTGATGAACCATTCCACAAGCTGTTCAACCAGGGAATGATCACAGGAAAGAACGGAATCAAGATGAGTAAGTCCAAAGGAAATGTCGTATCTCCGGATGATCTGGTACGCGACTACGGATGTGACTCTTTGAGAATGTATGAATTGTTCGTGGGACCGCCGGAGTTGGATGCAGAGTGGGATGACCGTGGAATCGACGGTGTCAACCGCTTCCTGAAACGTCTGTGGAATCTGCTGATGGACAGCAAAGAAAATGAAGTACAGGCAACAAAAGAGATGATCAAACAGCGTCACAGAATGGTAGCAGATATCACCATGCGTCTGGAGAGCTTCAGTCTGAATACCGTTATCTCCGGATTTATGGAGTACAACAACAAGTTTATCGAGATCGCAAAGAAAGAAGGCGGAATCGATAAAGAAACGCTGGAGACGATCGCAGTCCTGCTTTCTCCATTTGCACCTCATTTTGCAGAGGAGATATGGGAGCAGCTCGGACATACAGAGACAATCTTCAAAGCAGGCTGGCCGACATACGATGAGGCACAGATGAAAGACGATGAGATCGAAGTTCCGGTACAGATTAACGGAAAGACAAAAGCCGTGATCAGTATCGCAGCAGATATCTCCAAAGAAGAAGCGATTGCAGCAGGAAAAGAAGCGATTGCAGATAAACTGACAGGAAATGTGATTAAGGAAATCTATGTTCCGAAGAAGATTATTAATATTGTAATGAAATAATTTGAGAGAAAATCCCACAACAGAATAAAGTGCTTGGGAATATTGAAAAGTTCGCTTAAAATCAAGGCTTGCAGACATTTTTCTTCAAGGGAAAGGTATCATAGAATACCGTAAAATATCGTAACAGATTTTTAAAATGGAGTAAAATTGGAGTAAAGATTGAAAGAAAATGGAGTAAATATTTCAAAGATGTAATGAGAAATGGCGTAGGTAGTGGAAACATTATCTGCGTCATTTCTTATTTGTAAAATTAGGGGCAGTTTTATTGAATTTGTGATAAAATAGAAAAAACATCTTGACTCTTTAGTAGCGTAACGGTTTACGATGAAAGATATGTCAATGAAAGCAGTAAAAAGATTGGGGAAAAGTTGTAAAAATCTTTTTAAAATGGATAATGCAAGAGTATTATTATTAGAAATGGCTAAAGATTATTTGAATCATTCTCAGTTGGAAGAAGCCACAGATAAACAGTACGGAAAAAGGGTTACAAAATACATTGGTTCAGCGATATATCGGTATTATGGTGTAGAAAACTTGGAATAAACAGATGTTACCAAAATGGAAACAAAGGAAATACATACTGGTACTTTTATTTTGGGTTCTATCGTTATATGATGTGAATGAAAGAGAGGTATGGAGTATGGCATTAAATGATAACATCAAAAAATTCAGAGAAGAAAAAAATCTCACTCAGCAACAACTGGCAGATAAGTTATATGTTTCAAGGCAGACAGTTTGTCGTTGGGAAAATGGTTCAAGATGTCCAGATTTGATTACGGCAAAAAAACTGGCATTAGAACTAGATGTAAGTATGGATGAACTTATATCAGATGAAGATGTAAATGATATGCAAGTAAATTATGTAATAGGGAAATCTGAAAGGATACAAAATCGGATGCGTCTACAAGAATTCCGCAAAAAATTGTTGAATTTTATGGAGATTTTGGGAACCATATTTATGGCAATTATTCTGCTTTTTCGTGTTCAATTAGAGAGGGATATACCACTATGGTTTACCGTTAGTTTCTTTTGTATAGTAATTCCATTGATTACAGTCAATTTACTGATTTCTAAAAAGTTGAGAGAAATGTAGTGAGGTCAAGGAACAAGGCGTAGCCGATACGCCGTAGGGCAGTCCTTGACGGAACGGACACAGCCAACAGAACCATGATACAGCAGAGGACTTGAAAGGTCAGAAACCTTGCAAGTCCTCTTGTCTGTTACTGGGCGTTGTGTTTTAAGTAAAGTGCTTCTTTTACCACTTCTTTTTCAAATGCTTTGATATGACAATCATGTACTTCATTGTCAATATAAAAGCAATCGTCAGTCTGTGAGTAGGCAAGTTTGGTAACTTTCGGTTCATAAGTTTTTGTATCAATTCCGTAATAGTAAATCGTGGCGGTTGTTAATACCATGTGAATACTTTCAAAATCTCTTGTAAAAATAGTATGCCTGTCGGAATAGAAGAAATCAGACGGACATTCGTAGAACTCGGAACTGTCTTCTTTCAAAAATAAAGGTAATAGGTGCATTGCATTTCCAGCACGATTGACAAGAACATAAAAGCGTGGAATAAGGGCGGCATATTGGGTCATCATGGCAATATAGATATCGTCTAAATTATCAAGAAGATACTCGGAGCAGGAGTTGTTATAAAAGACATATTGCAGGGTATTGTTATTCTTACTTGTATGTTCCATAGGTACATTTTCTCCGTAAAGCCACCGCAAGTCTACATCTAAGGAGTCGGCAATCAATTCCATTTTATCGGCTTTTGGATTGTATTGTCCCGAAAGATAGGAACTGAACGCCCCTTTGCTGATACCTGTATCTTTGACTATGTCCACCTGTTTTTATTTTTTGCTCTCATGGCAAATTTAATCCGTTCTGCGATTGTATTCATCTGAAAAACCCTCTCTTTCCATATCTCGTTATAACTTCTCATATCTTATCGTCTAAGGACACTATACCACAAGTTCAGAAAAAAGAAAACAAAAAGTTTATAAAAAACTAAACTTTCTATTGCAAAACGAATATGCCTGTGCTAATATACAATTAAGTTCAGAAAAACTGAACAATGAACGGCGTCGTAATAGGAAAATGAAAATATGAGAAACTGACCTATCGGTTCAACGGGGAGAAAGGAATGTGTATGCAGATTACATTGACAAAAGAACAGGTAAAAGAAGCATTTGGAGAACTTCGCTTTATGGGTGCGGATAACTGTTACCGCTATGATAAAGACAGTAAGAAGAAAACAGAGGAAGTGGAAGCCTTAAAACTTCATCTTGGAAGCATGAAACTTGGAAACAGCGTGGATATTCGCTTGGAAGCAACGGAACTTCCGAAGATTGAGCCTTATGCTGTGGTGGAACTGGAAGAACCAGTTTATGCCCCTTATGTGCAGAGAGGAAATTTCCCTGTATTAGTGGAGAAGATTACCTGTAAGGGTATCCGCCCTGTTCCAAACAAAAATATGTAGGCGGTCAAAGTTCCTGTCCTCGTTCTGACGTACCAAACGGCAGGTTGAGGGCAGGGCAATGGCAACGCCGTTGCAGATAAGGAGGTTTGATAAATTTGGAAGAAAGAAGCGGAAGTTTTCTTCCAGAACTCCCCTACACTAACAGGGGAGTAATACGACAGAAAGAAGAATTAAGTGCCTTGATAGATTGGTGTCAGATAACCATTAAGGAAGTTCCGTTAGAAGCAGTCATAGAAGATGTGTTGAGAATACCTATGGAACTTATGACGGTAACAGGCTATGAAAAGGGGATTGCAGGACATGAGGTTGTGGCTATCTTCGCTAATATCAAGGTGCTAAAGCCAACAGGAAATGCACAGTATCAAGGCTTTCAGATTTTAATGAGTGGGAAAGGTTGTCGCAACTATGAAAATTTTTTACAACTCAATGAGGAAACATGGTTTGATTTCTTAAACAGAGTTTGTCAGTATCACATCAACTTTCCTCGGATTGATTTGGCGATAGATGATAGAAAACCTTATTTGAGTATTCCCGATTTGATTGTACGGACAAAAGAGGGATTGCTTTCCACAAAACTAAGGGAGATAGATTTTCACGACTCGGGGGAACTGAAAGAAGAAGTGTTTCAGAGTAAAGGTGGTAGTCTTTATCTCGGCAGTTCAGCCAGTAATTTGAGATTGGTATTTTATGAAAAGGGATATGAACAGAATAAAAAGTATGGAACAGAATTAGACGAAAATTGGAATAGATATGAGTTGAGATTTCGGCAGGAAATGGCGGTAAGTGTAGTACAGGCATTATTGAGATATAGAGATGTGGCAGGACTGGCAATGGAAGTATTAAACAGCAAAATACGATTTTTAGAAAAGCCGACAGACAGCACGACAACACGAAAAAGGCTTTATCCAACCTATCAAGCGTGGGCGGAACTGATGAAAGATATAGGCAAGGTGAAACTTACCATACAGCCACAGAAGAAAAGTTTGCAAAAGGTGTGGGAGTGGTTAGAAAAGTATGTTGCCCCGTCTTTGAAACTGTTTGCAGAGGTTGGGAAGATAGAGCAGAGAGATTATATCGGTAATCTTGTGAAAAATGGAGAAATGAATATCACACAGAAGCAGTTGTATGATGATTACATAAAAGCAAGAAAATTAGGCGAAAGGGGGTAATCGTATCGAGAAAGCATTACTAAATATAAATGAATTTTGTGAGTATATGGGGATTGGGAAAACAAAGGCAAGAGAACTGTTGAACAATCCGAAAAATAGATTTACAGTACGCATTGGTAATCGGTTGTATGCAAATAAGAAATTACTTGATGAATGGCTGGAATATCAATGCAAAAGGGCTTGAAAAGAAAATGGGGTGTGGATATAATGAAAATTGAAATATTTACTTTACCATATTTCTTTCAGTAGAAGAAAGGAAAGTTGGTATGGGTAAAGATTTAAAAGGAAAAGAACTCGGTAAGGGAATTTCACAGAGAGCAGATGGACGCTATATTGCAAGATTTACAAGCAAAACAGGAAAACGTAAAACGCTTTATGATTTTAAACTGAATGAATTAAAACGGAAGTTGCGAGAAGCGGTTTATGAAGATGAACATGGTTTGAATGGCAACGGCGAAAGTATCACTTTAAACGCATGGTATGTAACGTGGACGGAGTTGTATAAGAAGAAAACAGTTAAAATGACTACGATATATAAAAATCACAGTTACTATAACGCAAGAGTGAAGAACTCTATCGGAAAGATGTATTTGCAGGACATTAAAACATATCATGTTCAAAAATTCATAAATGAATTGATAGATAGCGGTCTTGCACATGGAACGGTGTCGAACATCAGATTTATGCTGAGTGATATGTTTGATAAAGCAGTATTGAGTGAATATATTAGAAAAAATCCATGTATCGGTGTGGAAATGCCAAAAGAAGTGAAAAAGGAAAGGCGTGTATTAACAAGAGAGGAACAGGAAAAATTCTTTACATTTGCTTCTTCCTACATACACATCAATGTTTTGAAATTTGCTGTGACAACAGGTTGTCGGATTGGAGAAGTGCTTGGACTGAAATGGGAAGATTGCGACTTTGAAAGAAGAAAAATTACAATCAATAAGACAATCCATTATTCAAAGGCTTCCAGTCCCGTTGAGGGTTCGAAGTTTTTCTACACGACTGCAAAAACCATGTCTAGTAATCGTGCAATTCCGATGACAGATGAAGTGTATGAGATTTTACAAAATCAGAAGATAAAGCAGACAGAACAGAAGATGTGGAAACGCTCGATATGGAAACAGCATAAAGAATTTCAAAATTTGGTATTTACCTGTTCGGACGGTTCGCCAGTTTACTATTATAACGTCAATAGTGCAATCAAAGACTATGTGGCAAAAATCAATGTAATAGAGATTGAACTGGCAAAGGAAGAAAAGAGAGAGCCGAAGATATTTGAACTGTTTACCTGTCACACTCTGCGACATACATATGCTACAAGGTGTTATGAAAATGGAGTAGACCAACAGGTAGTGCAGAAACTTTTTGGATTCGATCATCATGGAATCCATACGTCTGACTTTACCGCTGATCCCCATCAGTTTTGCAATAGAAGTACTTAACTCCTTCACACAATCGTGGTAGAGATCCTTGTTGTGAAGCGTTTCGTAAT
>ENA-OQIF01000473-OQIF01000473.1-human-gut-metagenome-genome-assembly--contig:-NODE-473-length-14869-cov-2.483856_pt1 | contig 14869 bp, 17 predicted proteins | sample MGYA00242574_ERZ504738 | MGnify/ENA primary metagenome ERZ504738 (study PRJEB26092, sample SAMD00036437) | human gut metagenome | host: Homo sapiens | study: EMG produced TPA metagenomics assembly of...
TGTAGCAAGTAAAATACCCCGTCGTAGCCAAGTCGGAATAAACACATATCCTCTTTTCTGCTCACTTAGAAAACCTAGCGCTATTTTACCCCGCAAATCCTAAAAATCTGAGGACAATACTCAACCTAAAAGGATAAAAAGGATTAGTGAGATAATGAAAGTAGAATTTTTAGCTACCAGAAAGGCAAGCATATGAAGGTGCCATTTTCTCCTCCTGATATTCGCCCTGAAGATATTGAGGCAGTAGTTCAGGTATTACGTTCTGGCTGGATTACCAGCGGCCCGGTCGGCGAGGAATTTCGTAAGGCACTAACAAGTTTTTCTGGTACCAGTGACACTATGTTGGTAAATTCGGCAACTGCCGGTTTAAAAAACGCCCTCCGCTTCTTAGGGGTGGGTTCCGGTGATGAAGTAATCGTCCCTGCCTATACTTATACCGCTTCCGCATCAGTGATTGCGCACGTGGGAGCGAAAATTGTAATGGTAGACACCGCGAACGCTGACTATTTCACCACCGCCGAGAGGATTGTGGCGGCCATTACTCCGCGTACTAAAGCCATTATTTTGGTTGATTTAGCCGGAAAGATGGTAGACACCAAGCCGATATATCAAGCTATTGCAGCCGCTCAAAGCGGTTTTTGCCCGAGCACTCCACAACAGGAACATTTAGGACGCATTGCCCTAATTATTGATGGAGCTCACAGCCTGGGAGCAACTGGATACGGAATGCGCGCAGGGCAGGCGGGCGATTTCACGGCATTTTCTTTCCATGCTGTAAAAAACCTGACCACAGCGGAAGGAGGGGCGCTGACCTGGCGTAAAAGAAAACCCTCTAGCTGAACAGATTAAACCGTTCATAAAACTGAACACTTTACACGGACAGTCTAAATCTGCTTTAGAAAAAACCAATACCTCTGGCTGGGAATATGACGTCATGTTTACCGGATACAAAGAAAATATGCCAGATATTTTGGCTGCTCTAGGTTACTCACAGTTACAACGCTACCCGCAGACCATGAAGCGCCGTCACCAGATTATTGACTATTACAACCAGGAGTTAGCTCAACTGCCGGTAACACCGCTAACTCACCGTGGCTTAGACCAAGATGGTCAGCCTTTTTCCAGCAGTGGACACCTTTACCTACTTTCTTTAGACACCCTAGAACTTAATCAAAGAAATGATTTTATTGAACGTATGTTTGATAAAGGTATTTCTTGCAATGTTCATTACAAGCCCTTACCGATGCTAACTGCCTACAAGAATCTTGGGTTTAATCTGCAAGATTACCCGAATGCCTATGCTGCCTATTGCCACGAAGTTACCCTACCTCTTCATACGGTATTGACTGATGAACAAGTAGCTTTCGTTGCGGAAACCGCCCGCGACACCCTCCAGGAAATGACAAAATGACAGTATCACCATCCCGGTTAGCCTATAGGTACTCCTTATGAACAGTAAAGAAATAATCGACCGCTGCCTATCGACTCTCGCTTTAGTCCTATTGAGTCCGCTTTTCCTAATCATTGCAGTCGCAATAAAACTTGATTCTCCCGGTCCGGTTTTCTTTCGTCAAAAACGCATAGGACGCGGTGGAGTTCCGTTCAGAATTCACAAATTCCGCACTATGGCTAACAAAATTCCCAAAGTTAATATTTTCTGCTACCGGTGATCCGCGAGTAACCAGGGTCGGTCGGATTCTCAGGAAAACTAAGCTCGATGAACTCGCCCAGCTTATAGATGTTTCCCGAGGACGTATGGCATTGGTAGGACCTCGTCCTGAAGTACCCGAATACGTTGCAGAATGGCCGGAGGAACTTCGCGATCTTATCCTCTCGGTTCGCCCGGGGATTACCGATCCCGCTTCGATTGTTTACCGTAACGAGGCAGACGAGTTGGCTCAAGCCCCGGATCCGGAACGCTACTACATAGAGGTTCTGATTCCGAAAAAAACTGCTATGTACGCTGATTATGTTCGCAACCGCAGTCTGTTAAAAGACGCGAAAATAATTCTTCGTACCATCACCACGGTGGTTAGCAAGTAGCCAAATACCTGATACTGTTTCGCGTTAAGCTACCGGCAGGTAAACTTTCTGTCGCCTCTACCCTGCGATGTGATTATTCCTCCTGGATAGGGCGCTTAAAAAATTACCCCGGGGCGGGGAGATTTTAGGGTTATCCAAAATCTGGGTTAATCCTCAAAATCTCCCCGCCCCGGGATTTTTAGTCGCTATTCCGCCTCACGTACCATCAGAGTCGCAAGGTACTATTGGCTACTGCTTCCAGTAGTGACGCTGTTCGGATATTCCAACAACATATTCTTCACGAGCCTGCTGAGTGGATTCGATGCGAGAAACTTCCGGCACTACCACGTCCCAGTAGGAACAGTTCGGCGGGTTAGGTCCAAACAGATTGGTTTCAATATGAATCATCACTGCCTGCTCAGATTTCTCTGCCTGGCGATAGGCATCCCGGAACTCTGCGATAGTGTGCACCTTTAGCACCTTAATTCCCCAAGATTCCGCATTCTTGGCGATATCTACCGGCAGCAGCTCCCCGTCCTCGTTATGGGGATTGCCATCACCCATCCGGTAGCGAGTACCGAAACGCTGAGAGCCATGAGATTCCGAAAGCGCGCCAATCGAAGAGAACCCATAGTTTTGCAGTAAAACATAGATAACCTTGATGTTTTCTTGCACCACGGTGGCCAGTTCCATCGGTAGCATCTGGTAGGTGCCGTCACCGACAATCGCCACTACTTCCGAATCCGGCAACGCCATCTTGACTCCCATAGCTGCCGGGATTTCGTATCCCATACAGCTAAAGGCGTACTCTACGTGGTATTGTACCGGGGTCTTTGCCTGCCATAGGCACTGTAAATCACCTGGCATCGACCCGGCGGCGTTAATCAACACATCATTATCGCCCATCATGTCGTTAAGCGCGCCGAACACTTCGGTTTGCGCCGGTAGCTCTTGGTCATGGGCACCGTAACATTCGGCGGTCTTTTCAAACCAGTCTGCGCGCTCATCTGCAATCTCGCGGCTATATTCTGCGGATACCCGGTAATCCCCGAGTACCTCTTTCAAGGCAGCTAGTGCCAACTTGGCGTCAGCTACCACCATTTCACCGGCGTGTTTCGCCGCATCGAACGCTTTCACGTTAATGTTTACGAACCGCACATCCGGGTTCTTGAACTGGGTGTGGGATGCGGTAGTGAAGTCCGAGTAACGAGTACCCACCCCAATCACCACATCGGCTTTATCTGCCAAATGGTTCGCGCTATTAGCCCCGGTAGAGCCGACGCCCCCCACGGCGCATTCATGATCAAAGTTGATGGCGCCCTTACCCGCCTGAGTATCAGAAACCGGGATTCCGGTAGCAGTCGCCAAATCGCGCAGTTCCTGGGAGGCTTCCGCATAAATCGTGCCGCCGCCGGAAATAATCAAGGGACGCTTCGCCGACTTAATGATCGCTGCCGCCCGCGCCATCTCGGTTTCAGATACTGCCGGACGGCGCACATGCCAAACCCGCTTTTCAAACATTTCTACCGGCCAATCGAAGGCTTCGGCCTGTACGTCTTGTGGCATTGCCAGCACTACGGCTCCGGTTTCTGCCGGGTCGGTGAGGACGCGCATGGCGTTCATCAAAGAGGGCATTAGCTGTTCGGGACGGTTAATCCGGTCGAAGAAACGCGAGACGCAGCGGAAAGCATCATTAACACTCACGTCCAAAGAACGTGGATCCTCTAACTGTTGGAGCACCGGATCTGGGTAGCGGGTAGCGAACTGGTCAGAGGGCAACAGCAATACCGGCACCCGGTTAGTGGTGGCCAGCGCCGCGCCAGTCACCATATTCAAGGCTCCGGCCCAATCGAAGTGGTAACCGCGAGCGTCTGCAAGCGATTCTTGGCTTTCGCGTAGGCCGCGGCTGCGTGGACTGCACCCTGCTCGTTGCGCGGCATATAGTATTCCATTACTCCCCCATCTGGGGTGGAATCTAGTTCGTTTTGCAGCAGCGCCTGCCCGATACCGCACACGTTTCCGTGTCCGAAAATCCCGAAAGTGGCGGGGATTAGCCGGTATTCTTTGCCGTCGCGCTCGGAATACTGGTTGATTAAGAAGCGGATTGTCGCCTGCGCGGTCGTTAGGCGAACGGTCTCAAATTTTTGCCATCTTTAGTCCTCCTTGATGGTGGCGTTGGTCATGGGCAGACGGGGGTCGGCTTCGCCGCCACCCCAATCTTCGGTGAGCCAGACATAGTCGGGATCAATGGTTACTAGCCAGGTCGCGTCCTCGGCTGGACCAGCCATTACGTTCAAATAGTACAGGTGGTATCCGGGGGCAGCCACGGACGGACCGTGCCAACCGTGCGGCATTACTACTACATCCCCGCTGTGCACCTCGGCGCACACATCAATAGTGTGTCCTTTAGAGGGGTAGATCCGCTGCAGAGCCATTCCGGTAGTGCCGTTAGCGGCTGGTTTTACCTGGTAGTAATAGATTTCTTCCAAAATCCGTTCAGTTTCGGAATGTTCATCATGTTTATGGGGAGGATAGGACGACCAGTTGCCACCGGGGGTAATCACTTCGGTGACTAGCACGTGGTCTACGTCTACCGGATTGCCCATCGTGTAGTTGTGGACTTCCCGGGTACAGTCACCTTTGCCCCGAATCATAGAGATGACTTCATGCTTGGGGCAGTAGCGCAGCGGTTTTTCGTTCTTGGCTACCGAGCTGGGAAGCGCAAACCGCCCGCCTTTTTCACTGCTCACCGTAAAGGTGGTGTTAATCGGTACGTACAGGTAATCGGTGATTTCTCTCCAAACATCTTTGCGACCTTTGATTTCGAAAGTTTCGCTGCCAACCGTAACCGTGCAGCCGCCCTCGAGCGGTAAAACCAGCAGTTCCGAGCTTGACGAGGTAACCTCCTGGCTAGCTCCGGCAGGCAGATTCAAGACCTTCAGTCCCGAGAACTCCCAACCAGCTTTTTCGGGGGTCAAATCTAGCTCAAACTGAGCGTTTTTTAACTGACCGTCGCGGAATAAATAGTTTTTATTATCGCTCATAGTAAACCTACCGTCTCGTCTACAGCCTGCGCCACGTCGTCGCCGACCGGGAATAATAGTGAACGTCCGATAACCAAGCCTAAGACATTTGGTAAGCGTAAAGCGTTACCCCATGACTGCAAGGCCGCGTCAGGATCGTTTGATACTTCTCCCCCTAGAATCAAAGAGGGAAGGGTGGTGGCTTCCATCACGCGTTCCATTTCGGCAACGCAAGGAAGTTTTAGCCAGGTATATGCACTGGTACGCCCGAGTCCGGAAGCGATAGTGATTGATTTTATTACCGCATCGGCGGTGAGGACGTTGCGTACGTTTTCGGCTGAACCAACCGAAATAAATGGCTCGACCATGGCCATGAGTTTGCGCTCTGCCAGTTCGTCTATGGCGCGGGCGCTCGCCTGCAAGGTGGCGACTGTACCCGCGTCTGCATAGTTAATCCGGGTTAGCATTTTCCCCCCGGCTAGACCGGCTTGTTCAATTCCTTGCGCATCATAGCAGTTGAAGCGGTCATCCATTCCGAAAGTGGCTCCCGCAAGTCCGGCGCGGTTCATCGAGCCGAACACTATTTTATTATCGAGCGCCCCCTAGTAGGGTTAAGTCCTCAATCATGTCGGAAGTGCCCAAGAACCCGTTTACTCCGGGGCGGGCAAGTGCCTCACAACAGCGTGAGAGCAGTTCTTCTCTATCTGCCATTGCGGCCAGGTCACTTCCAGCCCCGAGTGCTCCGCGCGCGGGATGGTCACAGGCGATAACCATTAGTTTGCCTGAACAACCATCTTTCCTTGCAGCACTTCTTTTAGCCTGGGGCGAGGACGGTCTTTTAGGGCTTGGCTGATTCGTTCCGGCTCAAAGGCGCGGATTTTAGCGAGTTTGGATATTAGTTGTCCCACGATATTACCTCTTTGTAACGATTGGCGCGGAACGCGGGTTTTTGGCAATCATGTTTAGGATTTCCGGTTCGGAGGGCATGGCGGTGGAGCATTCTAGTCGGGAGCTTACGATTGCTCCGGCGGTGGAGGCGGCGGAAATAATTTGGGGTAAATCCCAGCCGGAGAGTAGCCCGTGACATAGCGAGCCTCCAAATGAATCGCCCGCGCCCAGACCGTTGGTGACTTTTACCGGGGTGACTGGGACTTCGATACGTTCTTCCCGGGTTTTGCACAGGGTTCCTAGCGGACCTTGTTTTACGACTGCGATTTCGATTCCTCGCTCTAGGAGGGCGTCGGCGGCGCGGTCAGGTTCGGTTTCTCCCACTGCGATTCGACATTCTTCTTTGTTTCCGACGGCTACCGATACTTTTTCTAGTATTCGGTCTACTTCACGGTGAGCGGTTTCTTCATCGGTCCAAAAGTTTTCTCGGTAGTCTAAATCGACGATTGTCCATTTTCCGGCTTCCCCTAAATCTCGCAGGTCAAGAGCGTGATGGTGGGCGCTGCGAGAGGGTTCTTCGGACAATCCGGTCACGGATATCCAAAATATCTTGGCGGCTTTTATTGCGTCCTCGGGAATGTCTTCTTTCGTTAGCTCCAGGTCGGGGGTGGAGGGCTCGCGGTAAAAGTAGAGGGGGAAAGTGTCAGGAGGGAAGATTTCACAGAAGGTGACCGGGGTGGCCAAGGCCGGGTTTTCTACCACGTAGGTGTCGTAGACGCCCAGGGAGCGCATCTCGGAGCGCACGAATTTTCCGAAAGGGTCTTTTCCTACTCCGGTAATAATTGCGGAGGAGTGGCGCAGTTTAGCGGCTGCTACTGCCACATTCATGGGGCTGCCACCGAGGAATTTTCCGAATTGTTCTACCTTTTCTAGTCCTACTCCGGTCTGTAGGGGGTAGATATCTATTCCTGAACGCCCGATGGTGAGCACATCCACGACTGGCATCTTGAAAGTGTTCATATCAGCTTTCCCTTTGTTGTTTATATAGACTGCACTGTCTGGGTCTGCCTGAAGCTAAAACACAAACCCTTTATTTGTACTAACATTCTAGCAAAGATTTCAGGGCAGGAAAAGCCTCTACTCATAAACCATAAACACAAAGTGTGCTCCCCGGCGATTATCCCGCGAGACCCCCAGTTAGAGGCAAAAATCTCCCGAAATTATTAAGTTTAGGTGTATTCTGCTTAATGTCAGGCTTAATTAACATTACGCGTTAAAATCATCCAGTGATGCAGATTGGAAAAGGAGATTGCGATGGCAACCCCTAAGACCTACATAACAAACATTGACCTTGACCATAACTCCCCGATTCCTCTGTACCACCAGATTTCTGAACCGATAAAAGAACTCATTTTGAACGGAACGATTCCGGCAGGAGCCAAGCTAGAGGACGAGCTATCCATGGCTTCCCGCCTGGGAGTTTCCCGCCCTACCGCCCGTCGCGCTCTGCAAACCTTGGTGGATTTGCGCCTGGTGGTGCGCAAACGCGCGGTTGGCACTATAGTTGCCCCCAAGGAAATTCATCGACAAGTTAAACTGTCTTCCCTGTATGACGATTTAAAAGAGTCTGGCCAAAAACCCACTACCCAGGTTATTTCTTATACGGAAGTCCCTGCCGACGAGGACGTAGCCAGAGATTTACACCTCAACAAAGGTCAGAGCGTAATCCAGGTAGTCCGTTTACGACTAGCAAATAACGAGCCTTTGGCAATCATGACCAACCACCTGCCAATTGATACCGCCCCCAGCGAAAAGGAACTACGCTCGGGTGGTCTCTACGAGACCATGCATAAACATGGGCATGAAGTCTTTTCGGCACAACAAACGATTTCAGCCCGTAAAGCCAGCCTTGAGGAGGCAGAGACCCTGCAAGAGCCACGCGGAGCAGCTATTTTGAATATGCGTCGCATCTCTTACAACCAGTCAGGCAGACCAATTGAGCTTGGCGATCATGTCTACCGAGCCTCTCGCTACAAGTTCACCATTAGCCTGTAGTTTTTCGCATTTCGCCAGTTATCAGGACGAGACCGCGGGGACTCCACCCCCGCCACAGCACTCCTTCCTTAGGGACAGCGGGAGTTTGTCAGGTCTAACCAACAAGACTATCAACCCCTTTGATTACCGACCCTTACTCGCATCAGTCCATATAAAAGCAGATTTAACACCCTAAATATGATTACTGCCACCAAATTCTTTGCTCTATTGTTATATCAAAGTCTTGACGCTTAATAGTTTTTCCCTTACCCTGGAAGATAGCAGCACCGATGGCGGTGTCAAGCAGTTTCAAGGAGACAAAATGAGCGAGATTAAACCAGTACCCGGTCCGTTATTAGATGCAGCCAAGAATTCTAAAACTGCGCTATGGAACGATTCTTCCGACCTAGAAGAACTACGGCAGTCAATTTCTTGGGCGGGTAGGCGCAACCTGCAACCCCACTATCGCTTACACCACCATTTCTAAACATTTAGATATTTGGGCCCCCCGGATTAAAAAGATTGCCGAAGATATGCCCACCGCCACCGAGTCCGAAATCGGTTGGCAAGCAGTAAAAGATATGTCTATCGAAGCCGCAAAACTGCTGGAACCGGCATTCAAAGCCTCCAATGGTCGTAACGGTCGCCTCTCGGTACAAACCGATCCGGCGAACTACCGCAACGCCCAGGCATTAGCCGACCAGGCAGTAGAGTTCTCTGAAATGGCTCCCAACATTGTGGTAAAAGTACCTGCCACCAAGACCGGGATTGAAGCTATTGAAGACGCCACCTACCGCGGCGTATCCATGAACGTGACCGTCTCTTTCTCGGTAGCGCAAGCGGTTCGTTCCGGCGAAGCCATCGAGCGCGGTCTACAGAGACGCGAAGCCGAAGGCAAAGACGTTTCCCAGATGGGACCGGTAGTTACCTTGATGGTTGGTCGCCTGGACGACTGGCTGAAGATTTGCGCTAATCGCGACAAACTGGTGCTAAATCCCGGACACCTGGAATGGGGCGGAATCGCTGCCGTAAAAGAAAGCGGTCGCCGAATTTGAAAAAGCGCGGTCTTAGAGCCCGAATGCTGGTAGCCGCCTTCCGTAACACTATGCAGTACACCGAGCTAGTTGGGGGAGATATCGTTATTTCTCCGCCTTTTGCTTGGGCAAAGCGTATTCAAGAATCCGATTACAGCTATGAAGATCGGTTTGAACAGCCAGTATCAGAAGAAATTATGGAAACCTTGATGAAGTGGAAGACTTCCGCCGCGCCTACGAGGTAGACGGCATGAGCGTCGAAGAGTTCGCCACTTTCGGTCCCACCGTGCGGACGCTGCGCGGATTCCTCAAATCAAACACCGATTTACAAGAACTGGTGCGAGATGTGATTTTGCCTGCGCCAAAAGAAAAGTAGTTCAGCGTAGTTAAATAACAGCAAAATAGTTTTATGGTCGGGGGCGAGTTTTCTCGCCCCCGACGTCGCATATCCGCCACAGTATCCAGTCAGCTACTGCGATTACAGTTGCACCAAAAACACCGGGCACTCTTGATAGAGCCACGAAGGCGACATTAAAGGGCTAATGCCAAAAACATGAATCGGCGGGTCGGATTTCTCCGACCCCGCCGATTATTTAACAGCTACTGTTTACGCGGCAAACCCCGCATAAACGAGGCTAATAACTAGCGCTCTACCTTTGCCAAAATATCTCGAGCAGAAAGAATCAAGTATTCTTCGCCACCGTATTTAACTTCGGTGCCGCCGTACTTGGAGTAAATAACGCTGTCGCCCTCGGCAACATCCATCGGAACCCGGTTACCCTGGTCGTCGATGCGACCTGGGCCTACGGCGATTACTTTACCTTCCTGCGGTTTTTCTTTGGCAGCATCGGGAAGAACCAGACCGGAAGCGGTCTTTTGTTCCGCCTCTGCCTGCTGAATCACGACGCGATCTTCTAATGGTTTAATGGAGACTGACACTGCAGACCTCCCTTTCTTTATCCAAAAAACTTTCGGTTGTTGTATCGGAGCGTTGGCGTCGCGGGTGCCATCTTTCCGATACTGTTTCAGAGTCTCGCAACTCCAAATGCACTATTTAGCTTAAGTGCATTCTGGCACTCAATCAAGCTGAGTGCCAGTTTATGCTTACGCCCTGCGCGAATATGCGGCTGCCGAGGTAGCTTCGCCAATACCTAAGTTCCTAAATCCTCAGTTAGACTAAAAACAATAGAGGGAGAAAAGATGTTAGCAGCCAAAACGCCACTTAGCTTTCGCGAAATGAAACAGCTAACCTCCCACTTGCCACCTTGCGAAGATTCGATGATTTCCACGCTAACTACCCAAGAAGGATGGGAGTTACTCCAAAAGTATCCTCACCCTTGCCAACTAGAAGCCCCAATGATTGCGAAACAGCTACGTAAACGCTACCCCGCCGCCCTGGTTGCCTCTTTACAAACCCAATGGATATTGCGGGAAAAAGCCCAAATAAAGCTCGGTGACGAAGCCAAAAATAAACTATTTACCCGCGAAGGTCTAGAACAAGCTAGCAGAAAAATAGTATCTATACAGCGGGCAAAACGCTTTACTGATGCCGGTATCGACACCCTAATCGATGTCGGGTGTGGAATCGGCGCGGACTCGATGCAATTAGCATCTAGCTGCCAACAATTGCGGGCAGTAGATATTAGCCCCACTGCCGCCACCTGCGCAGCACTTAACCTTTCTGAGATACCTTCCGCGCAAGTCTATTGCGAGAGCGCACAGCAGGTAACCATCCAAAACCCCCTGCCCGCCCTATTTTTTGATCCTGCCCGCCGCCTCCCAACCGGACGCGCCCTCTCCCCTGATTCCTGGTCACCCCCACTTTCAAAAGTCCTTGCCTGGGGAGGACGCGCATCGCATTTAGCGGTAAAAATGGCGCCCGGAATCGACCTTAGCTATTTACCAGATAATTACCATGCGCAATGGGTTAGCGTAGATGGGGACTTGGTTGAATGCGCCCTCTATTCCCTGAATTTAGCCCCCGAAGGCGCGGGACGCTCTGCGCTGATTATTCAGGGTAATCAGGTAAAAGAGTATTTATGCGCTAGCGCTTCCCGCCCGGGAGATAACCATGTGCAAGTTCCGCCCGTATCCGGCTTAGGAGATTACCTGTTCGACCCTAATCCCGCGATTATTCGCGCCGGAATTATTCCCGACCTTTGCGAAAAAATACTGGCAGCGCCCATAGCTAACGGGATTGCCTATCTGAGCGGGAACAGTATGCCCCTTCCCGAGGATTCGTTAGCCACAACTTGTTACCGCATAGTTGAGGATTTACCGCTGAAAACAAAACCGTCAGTTCCTATCTACGCACCATCCAGGCAACCCGCCTGGACGTGCTAAAACGTGGGGTCATCCTCGATATTGCGAGCTGGCGCAAAAAAGTAATGCCCAAGAAAACCAGAGGATTCTCGCCGCGAACCGTGACCGTAGCACTCACCCGGGTAGGCGCAGGTCATCGTTGCTTAGTATTGGAGCCCTGTAAATAGCCGCTTATCCTAGCTTGTTTTACCTATCACCAGGAGTGAGCGGTAATGAGGATAAAATACCCCGGTTAGGGCAGGGCTAGGATTTAGGCTCCACATCGTCAGGCGGTTCTACCGTTACCGATGGCTCATTGGAATCGGTTTTCCGCGCTTGTGAACGTTCCTGCAAACGCTGCTGAGCCTGTTTAGCGTATTCACGCCCTTTCTCAACCGCCTGTTCGGCATATTCTTTGCCTTTTTCCGCGGCTTGCTCCATGTAGGGACGCGCCTTTTCCATGGTTTCTTCCGCGTACTCTTTGCCCTTTTCTGCCGCCTGTTCCATATAGGGACGCGCCTTAAGCACATAGGGGCGTGCCTTTTCTGCCACCTGTTCCACATATTCTTTGCTTTTTTCAGCGGCCTGATCCATATAGGGACGCGCTTTCTCTAGGGTTTCTTCCGCGTATTCACGTCCCTGTTCTACTAAGGGTTTAATCCGGTCGGCGGCCTTTCCAGCAGCTTTTTCAAATTCCGGGCGCATCTGGTCAAATGATTTTGCCATGTTTTCTTTCACCTTTCGATAGATGCTTTCCGTTTCTACCCTTTTTCCTTGGGCATTATTGCTTGCGGTCTGGGATTTTTCCGTATCGTTGCGGCTAGGAGCCATATAAATCTGGGTGAGCGCCATCTGAGAGTCCGGACCAAAATCTGTCGGCGAGGGCGGCAATCCCGCTTTCACTAGCGCCTCGCCTAGGGCAGCAATTTGAGCGCCATTGTCGGTACAGAACCGAATCGGAGGAATCCGCACGGCAATCCCCGCCGATTCGGCGCGCTGAGCTAGCAGCTCACGCAAACGCGAGTTAGCGGAAAAACCGCCCCCCACCACGATTTCGCGGCAATCAAAATCCTGAGCCGCCTGGACTGCTTTCTTGGTCAGGGAATCATTCACCGCCTCGGAGAATCCGGCGCAAATGTTCTCCCGGTTAATGCTTTCCCCGACCGCCTCTAGACCCTCGATATAGCGGGCGACCGCAGTTTTTAGACCTGAGAAAGAGAAATCATAGCGGTGACGCTCTTTGTCTTTACCGGCCGCCAGTCCCCGCGGGAAACGGATAGCTTCCTTATCCCCCGCCTGCGCCAAGCGGTCTACATGCGGACCTCCTGGATAGGGCGTATTCAGCAGACGCCCTACTTTATCGAAGGCTTCCCCGGCGGCGTCATCCAAGGTACCGCCAAGTTCGGTAATATCGCGAGCCAGATCGCGCACCAGCACCAGATTCGAGTGTCCACCCGAGCAAATCAGCCCAATAAAAGGAGGATTAAACTCCCCTTCTACCAGGGCATCTACCGCCAGGTGTCCGATTACGTGGTTTACGCCGTACAGCGGTTTATCTAAGGCGAGTGCCAAGGCTTTAGCCGCCGAAATACCTACGGTCAGCGAGCCTACTAATCCCGGGCCTGCCGCGCAAGCAATCGCGTCTACCTCGCTTAACGCCACCCCGGCCTGTTCACAGGCAGCCTGTAAAGTGGGCAGGAAGGATTCCAGGTGCGCCCGGGACGCAATTTCGGGGATGATTCCGCCGTAACGAGCATGTTCATCCATCGAGGTGGCAGTACAATCTGCCAATAGTTTTCCCCCGCGCACCAGCGCCACGCCAGTTTCGTCGCACGTAGACTCGATTCCCAAGATTAGCGGCTCACTCATAGCCCCCATTTTACCCACACCCTGGATTTGCAACCTAACGATATCGCCTCTAGCTGTAATAACTCTCTTGGAATATGATTCGGACATTGCCTCCGCTGACAATGAGACTTTGCCAAAAAACAGGACATTGGGTCTAAAAACCAGGACATTGAATGGGCAGGAATACGCAAACCTCAGCTAAAATGACACTAGCAGCAGGAGGTGTGATGACAGATAGAGGCGGGATTGGGGAACCCAAAGAGGATCCATTTGCCCATTATGTACGCCAGGGATCCCCGTCTCAACGCGCTCTGACTGCTGCTTGGCAGGCAGGAATTGGTTTACAAGCTGTAGATGGTTTAGCGCCCTCACCGTATCTAATAACTACCGCTAGGAGCTCCATCGAAGGCGAAATCACTTTAGATGAAGTTCAATGCCTGGTTAATTCCTACTATCAGCAAAACCCTCAGCGAGGCGTAAACCGAGTAGAGGAGGCCGATAAGGTAGCTACCCGGGTTGCGCAAGTATTAGCTGAGGACGGATTCGTCTTCTCGGCTGCGCAGTATCTGGCGATACACCGCCGGCTTTTTGCAGGAATCTATCCTCAGGCCGGAAAAGTTCGCACCTACAATATCTCCAAGCAAGAATGGGTGCTGGACGCAGATACTGTCACCTATGGGAGTGCTGCCGATTTAATGGTTACCCTGGAATACGATTTAGCTTTAGAGCGCGCTTTTAGTTACCGAGGGCTGAGTACCGCCGAAATTATTGGACACCTAGCTTCCTTTGTGGCTAGATTGTGGCAAATCCACCTATTCGATGAGGGAAATACCCGCACGACCGCCGTATTTTTCATCAAGTATCTCCGTACTTTGGGTTTCACTGTCGATAACACCGCTTTTTCGAAACATGCCTGGTATTTTCGAAACGCTCTGGTGCGCGCGAACTACGAAAACCTGACTGCTGGGATTCACGAAACTAACGAATACCTAGTCAAGTTCTTGCAAAACTTGCTGCTAGGAGAAGAAAATGAGTTGAAAAATCGGTATCTGCATATCAGCGGTTTAGTTAGTACTGCAGAGAATCAGGCTTTTGAGTCTGACAGGCAGGAAGTTTCCCCCGGAAACTCAGGACATTACTTCCGCTGACGATGGGACTTTATCGAAAAAACAGGATATTGGGGCTAAAAACCAGGATATTAGACTAGAAAATCAGGATATTGCCTGGAAAGGTCTTAGTCCAGTCTCGGCTCGGCACGCCCAAAAACTCTACGATTTCTTCGGGAATGAGGGCGTTTTCTCGCGTTCGCAGGTAACAGAGATATTGGGGATAACCCCCTCCCCGGCCTCTGAACTTTTGCGGAAACTCCTGGCTGCCTCCCTGATTAGTAAAGTTAAAGGCAAAGGAAAAGGCAAGTACCGTTTCACTCCCCTTCAGCCCGAGGGCGGGGCTAACTAACTATTTCTCCCACCGAAGTAGCGCGGGATTCCAGGTCATTTTCCCTAAGCGCATCTTAACTGCTGGACTAAGTAAAGCTTCAGCGAGCTTTACTGCTCCCCTAACCGTTTTCAGAGACTCAGGTAGACCAGTTTGTAACCACATTTTTTCGTACTGCTTTTCTTGTGGCTGTCCCCACTCTTCTGGAATCTGAAAGCTTTCAGGCAAGGCGATATGGCGTACGGAGCTTGTCCACCTTTTAAGACAAAGGTGGTATTTTCC
>ENA-OQIF01000477-OQIF01000477.1-human-gut-metagenome-genome-assembly--contig:-NODE-477-length-14802-cov-2.763884_pt1 | contig 14802 bp, 21 predicted proteins | sample MGYA00242574_ERZ504738 | MGnify/ENA primary metagenome ERZ504738 (study PRJEB26092, sample SAMD00036437) | human gut metagenome | host: Homo sapiens | study: EMG produced TPA metagenomics assembly of...
CTAACCATAGATATTTTATAGATCCTAGACCTATAGGTAGCGCACCCCACCTCTGGGGCGTTTTCGAGAATCTTTTGGCAGATTCCTACGACTACTCTCGGTCGTTGTCACGGAGCTTCTCACCCCAGCCATTACAGCTGACGCAAGTCCGTCAAGGATAGACGTTTCAGGGCGTTACCCCATCATTCCACCTATCGGATTACCAGTTCACAGACTGGTTATTATTTAATAAACCAACACTGTGCGCAGACTTTTTACCGCCTGCGAACGTGTCGCACTCACCCAGAAATCCTCCGTAGATTTTTCTCCTTCCCCCTTCGTATTTGCTATGATGGTATTCACCAATTTTAAGATATCTTTTTCACTACGGATATAATGGAATGGATTATAGTGCATGGACTTTTTAAAATTGATCGTATTCAGCACCTTGATCCGATAGCCGCCATTTACCAGCATCTTTCCACATTCTACAATAATTGTTCCCTTTGGATCTGTCACCACATAAGATACGCGATCTGTCATCTGCATCAGATTGGGTTTCACATAAAATCTGGTTTTACCGGATCCTGATCCCCCTATCACGATCACATTCTTGTTTCTGGCATATTTGGGAGCCTTTGGCCTACTGTTCATCGTAAGCCGTTCTGTTTCGGTCAGAATGATGTTATTTTCAAACACCGGATCTTCAAAGGGCTCGATATCCTTCCGGTTTCCCCATCTGGCCGATCCATACTCTTCTCCATGCCGGAACTTCTTCGCATTCTTCACTTTATAATACAAGATCAACCGAAAGATAAGCGCAGTCACCAATCCTCCTAACAGATCTTGCATATAAAAGCTTGGAAGCCAGTTCGTAAATGCCAGTTGGAAATTCATCAGCATCACACCGATTTTCTCAATCATACTGTCACCAATACAATGGCGGTATAGCCAAAAGCATTTATCTGCAAGATAGAAGATGATCAGATACGGAATACTTAATATCACCACTCTCTTCATCTGGATATTCTGCATCTTTTCCCGGATCATCGTTCCTGCCCTCTGACTTTCTGCTTCGTCTTGACTCTCTGACGATGTTTTGCTTTCCTCTCCTGTGTCTTCTGCAGTTTCTTTCGGACAGAAGGCTTTTTCTTTTTAGACTGATCCAGCTCTATGCCTGCATATTCTTTAAATGCAGCCGTCATCACGTCCACATCTTTCGATTTAAAAAATACTAGATACAATGGCGGTTTCACATGGGAATCCTTTTTCAGACTATAATCGATCCCATATTTACGGGCTACCCGGTCAAATGACTTGATATTTTGATCCGTGATCTGAATATTGGTAAGCTGTGCTCCCTGTGCGATCAGTTGTTTTATCGTCTGCTTTCCATGAGGCTTTTTCATCTCCTGTCGTTTTCTTCTTTTTCTCTGCCCTTTTCCTGTGCTTTTCCTGTTTTTGACAGCCTGTTTTACCTGTACCCGTTTCTGTTTCTGTCTGCTCATTCCATCCAGAAATTTTCTCATAGATGCCTTTAGCACGCCGGTACTCATCCGGGTTGTCTGGATACACAGAGCTATGATTTTTTCATTCACTTCATCCTGCAATTAACCACTCCCTTTCTTTCCTTAATCCTTTGGGGGAAGCAAATAATAGCACTGCTTCTCAATGCAGCCCGTTTTTCTCCCTCCCCACCAATAGCAATATTTACAAGACCAGGGTTTTTCTTCACTATATTTTCTCCCCGGCATTGCTGCATTTGGTTCCACGATCAGGTTCTTATCTCTTCTCCTGTCCATCCTCATGTTCCTCCTAACAAAAAAGCGTTCACAGATTCCCTCCGGTTTCCATGAACGCTTTCCCTTACATTATTTCTTCTTTATTTTTCTTCCAAGGACTACCACTCCACTGAAGCTCATTCCAAGCACGATCAACCATAACAACAAGTTGGTGTTATCCCCAGTCTTCGGTGCATCTTTAGAAGGTTTTCCACCTTCCGGAGTGCTTTCTTTTGGTTTTCCTCATCAACCATAACAACCTTCTGTACTTCAGCGGTATCTTTTACTTCAAAATTCCACATCCTTTGCAACCAGATAACCTTCCGGTGCCGTTTCTTCCCTGAGCATGTACTTTCCGATCGGAAGCATCTCTATATAATGTGCCTCTTCTGTAGATGTCCAGCTTTTCTACCACTTTTCCATCTTCATCTAAGATCGTAAGCTTTGCACCTGGAAGTTCTTTTCCTGCGATATCCTGTTTCGAGATCAACACCTTTGTCACATCATCTTTCATCTCCTGTTTCTGGATTTCTGCAGTATTTTCTACTGTAAAGGTAATGCTCTCAGCAGTTACATATCCATCTGCCGGTTTTGTTTCTGTCATCATATAGGATTTTCCAACGGTCAGCCCCTTGATCACATGGGCTTTTCTGTAGATACCCACTCATCGATTACATTTCCGTCTTCATCTGTCACCTTCAGATGAGCTCCCGGAAGTTCTTTTCCTGTGGTAAGGTCTGTTTTCGTAAGTTCTACCTTTGTCGGCTCATTTTCAAAAACAAACTCATAGGAAACCTCGGCTTCTTCCGGTTTTCCATACTCAAAAGTGAATTCCTTTTCTTCATTCGATGTCACAAAACCATCCGGCGCATAGATTTCTTTTACGATATAGGTCCCATCCACTGGAAGATCTGCTTTGAAAAGGATCTGTCCATTTTCATCCGTTGTTTTCTGCTCGATCAGCGTTCCGGCTTCCATCAGGACTTTTCCATCTCTGCCTTTGATATCTTCTTTTGTAAATAAGCCGAAATCGCACCTTCCAGCATACGTTCTGTATCCTTTCTTTTTTAAGGACCGTTACTTTTATCTTCTGGCGGTTGTTCTGCCATTCTTCATCAAAAGTAACCACTGGCGTATCCTGATCGCGATAGGTCAGATCCACAAATCTAGGCTCTCCATCCAGTACAAAACCATGTGCCGTTTTCACTTCCTTCACACAATATTTTTCCTACCGGAAGGTCTTCCATTTTTGCGATCCCCTTCTCATCGGTTGTGATCGTGCCTACCAGCTCATCTTTCTTATAATGATCTGCACTTACGCCATCCGCAGCCTTGATATCTTCTGCAGCATAGACTTCAAAGGTGACTTCACTTAAGTTTCCTGTGATATATTCAAAGAAATGTTCTACCGTTCCTTTCACATTATCCAGAAGAGTAATCTTCTCTAAAAATTCTCCCTTTTTGTTGATGATCAGAAGCCCTTTTGGAACCTCATCCTTCATTTCCACTTTCTGTGCTTCGGCAGTATCTTTGACCTTAAATGTCACATCCGTTGCTTTCAGATAACCATATGGAGCAAACTCTTCATGAAGGGTATAGGTTTCTCCGACAACCAGACGCTTGATCACATGTGGCTTATCCTTTTCAGATGTCCATTCATCGATCACATTTCCATCTTTATCCATGACCTTCAATCTTGCGCCCTCCAGCTCTACGCCTGTGGTCAGATCAGACTTTGTGAACTCTGCTGTAGTCGGTTCATTCTTCTTTACGGCCTGTAAGGAAACAATCTTTGTCTCCTGTCCCTGATACTCTGCAACAAATTCCAGAACCTCATCCGAAGAAACAAAACCTTCCGGCGCTTTTAATTCTTTTACATAGTATTCTCCAAATGGAAGATCCAGGGTGCATGTTGCCATACCGTTCTCATCGGATGTCATTTCCTGTAATAAGGTATCTGCTTTCACAAGAACTTTTCCATTTGCCTGGATATTTTTCTTGTTATAGATGCCAAACACAGCCCCAGATAATACCCGTCCATTTTCTGCATCCTGTTTTTCTACGGAAATAGAGACTTTCTGTCTGTCATTTCCTACGATTGCTTCTGCTTCAACGATCGGTGTATCCTGATCCTGATAAGTTAATGCAACCTTTACTGGCTCCGGATTTAATACAAATCCTTCCGGTGCCTTTGTTTCCACTACATAGTATCTTCCAAGCGGCAGATCCTTTGCTACAGCTTTTCCACCCTCTCCCGTTGTGATCGTTGTCACAAGCGTATCCTTTGCATAAAGTCGATACGGTTCCCATCTGCATCTTTCTGATGATCCGGAGTGCAGATATCCTCTGCCGCACGTACTTCAAATTCCGCCCCGGAAAGGTACTGTTCTTTATAGATAAAAGTCGTTCTCAAAAACCAGAAAAGCATCTCACCTTTCTTATACACAATAAGATTCCCTTTACCGGCTGATCTTCATAGGAAACTTCAATGATCACATCTCCACTTACTCCATCTACTTCATAGGCAGTATCCGAATCCACGGTGATCTCTACATAGTTTTTGTTGACAACATATCCATCCGGTGCTGTAACTTCTTCAATACGATAGTGACCAATCTCAAGTTTTTCGGTAAGATCAGGTATCCCTGGCTGTCCGTAAAGAAAGATTTATGGACTGTGACCGTAGGATAGGTTGTTACCTGTTCCACATATTTCTTATGATCCAGATCATAAATTTTAAATTCTGTGCCGGCTACTAACACCGGTTTCTTTGTTTCATCATCTTTTTTGATGATCTTTAACTTTGCGGAAAATTCTTTGTCCAACAGTACCTTCCAAACCTGCGGTTTATCCGGATTGTTTTCACGGATGGTAATCTCAAAATCCTCTACCGGTTTATAATTATGAGGTGTGGTTGTTTCTCGTACAATATACGTTCCATATGGAAGCGGAATACTGCACGCATACCCTTTCTCATCTGTGTAACATTCCGTTTTACCATCTGCTGTAAGGATGACTGGCTCTGCATGGAAAATCATAACTTCCATCTCTTTTTTCTCCAGGCTGCTCTTTAAGTAAGCGCTGAAACCTGCCCCTTTTAACAGATCTGCATCCGTTTCTCCATTGTTCGCAGCTTTTATGATCTGGAACGGCTGTTTCATAACAAGTTCTGTTGATTTCACAGTACGTTCTATCGTTGGAACTGTGCCACCTTCATAAGAACATTCCACATCATGCTCTGTCTTGTCTAACAGATATCCTTCCGGCGCCTGGATCTCTTTTACAAAATATTTTCCAAGATACAGGTCTTTTACCGCAGCATCTCCCTTCTGATCTACCTTTAAGGTAGATACAAGATCACCGGCTTTATGTACAATTCCTGTTGTTCCATCTGGATGTACAATGTTTTCTCTCGCATAGAGGCCATACACCGCACCTTCTAAAGTCGCATCTCCTTGTGGATTTACCCCTGTTTCTGCATCTTCTTTGATCAGATGGATCTTTGCATAAGTACGTTCATTCAGAACATTCTTTGTACTTGTTTTACCGATATTAACATCTACCGGATAAACAGTTGGATCTGCCTGATAATTTGCCGGTGGCTGGATTTCTTTTACATACACAATATCCTGTGTCTTTTCGACTGTTACTTTAGAAGCGCCCTTTTTTATCTGTCTCAGGCATCTGCGTGATTAAATCTGAGCACTCCTTATCACGGTAAACACCATAGATTGCTCCTGCCAGATGATTTCCGGTGGCTTTATCATTTTTTACAATCGCAATTTCCGCCTGTTTTGTCCATGTAACATTCAGGCTTACTTTATTTGTTGTTTCCACACCTTCTCCAAAAATAAATGCCAAATCTTGCACACTTCCATTGGTTGTCAGCTTATACGCCGAATAATCTTTCTTCAATCCGCCTGCCATCGTTGTAGCAAATACTTCTGCGGTATCACTTGCCTGTGTAAGCGGTGCAGAAAGGTAAAACTTTGTGCCTCCTTGGATTGTTACCTTTGCTCCCGGTGCGCTTGTACTTCCTGTACTTACGTTGTGAAAACGTACTCCAGATGGAAGGCTGATCGTCACACTCTGCTGTCCTGCCGCATGGAATGTGATTTCCTTTGTACGCTGTGTATTTCCTTCTACATAAGCCTTTACATTGGCATCGGAAAATGACATTGGACACATCCGGTATCTCAGACTTCTTTACACAATAATTGTAAATATCCATTGCTAGTTCCTGTCCTGTTGCATTGGTTCCATAGAACGCATCACTACTGCCATAAGCATAAGCAGCCGCCATATGGACAAGAATAAATCTCTTTCCTGATGAAAAATCCCTGTGCTTGTTCGCAAAATAACTTTCTGCACCTGCCGCATCGGTACCGTAATAACATACCTTTGCAAGAGCCTGATTGTCAGCCAGCTTTGTGATGGTATAAATACCTGATCCTGGTCCTGGTTTTTGCCGGCTGGATACAATAAGCCGTTGCTCTTACACTTCCATAAGAAATATAATACGGCTCTGTAAGATATGTTCCAAGCCCGTAGTCTGCATATCGGTATATTGGACCTTTTTCAATAGTTACCTGCTGAGATCCTACACCTGCAGTTCTAGCCATCGCTTTGATTGTAGTAATCTCACCTGGTTCCATTCCATTAAAATCAACACCTTGTTCTACTGCCTGTTCCATAACATCACGAAGTTCCAATCCCGATACTTCATCATATGTTTCCTGATCCATTGTTTCTTCGATCAATGCATCAAAAGCAGCATTCTCTTCTGATACATCTGTCTCTGTTGGGATTTCTGACGGCTTCTCTGAATCCTCCTCATCTTCTTCCGTCTCTTTTATTTCGGATTGCTCTGCATCTGCTGAAGGACTTTCACTCTCTTTTTCTATTTCCTTTACAGTCACATTTCTGCTGATCTGATAATTCGGATGTTCCTGATTGACCGGTTCTACATGATAAACAGTTTTATAGGTATCTGCATGGGATGTTGTAAAATCTTCTCCCTGCTCATTCTTTGCTTCCTCAAAAGTAATCTTTACTTTTTCCGCGTCCTTGATCTCTAACCCTGTAAAATCTGTTTTTACATCAAAACTTGTTCCCACTTCCACCTGATGATCCTTTGCCAGAACAATTTCATCTTCATCTAGCAGGCTTTGTACCTCTTCCAAAAGAGGCAGTTTTTTTCTTTCGGAAGCTCCGCAGCATAACTGTTGATTGGTGATAACACCGTAGATAAAAGAGTGACCGCTGTCAGCAATCCGGATACAACCCGCTTTGCTTTTTGTTTCACTTTCATGTTCTTAAATCCTTCCTTTCTTCTGAATCTTATTTATCCGTTATACTTGTTCATCGTTTTCCATCATTCTTTCCTGAAAATAATCCCCTCCTTTCCTGGTCTTGTGCTATTTGGGACAGTCAGCACTTTGCTGAGATAACAGCACAAATATATGGCGGTATCTGCTTTTTCAAACAAACACCGCCATATGATTTCTACTGTCATCCTCATTTTGATTCAGACAATTATTTTTTATTTAAGATTTAAGCGTTTTCCTGTTCTCTTCCCCGGATCCGTTCCTGTTTTAGAGTCCATATCTCCAAAACGTTTTCTCTGTCAGGACACGCACAATGCACATTCAAGGCAGGTATCACTCCGGGCAGGCTATTCTCTTTTCAAGGTACATGAAGTGTTTCTTACAAACGTCTTCATATAACGAAAGGAAAACGGCCTGTTTTACAGGGTGCTTTTTAAATTTTTTGATTTTTTTAATTTTCTTCTTTATCTGCATGTTTTTTCATGACAGAAAGTGCTCTTTGCATCATTTCACAAACACTCTGCTGTCTGATTCCAAGATAGTCTGCAATCTTCTCTTGATTCATTTCTTCAAAGTAAAATAACTGGATGATTTCTTTCTGTCTGGCAGTTAGACAACCTAAGAAATCGCGGACCATCTCTTTTTCAATATACTGGTCGAGAAAATCTGAAGCTGGATCTAGCAGTAAGATCCTGTCATCCGCATAATCGCTATACGAAACGAGTCTATGGTTTGATGCCACCTTAGTCTGATTTATTTCCATACGATCCGTTGCTTCCATTAACAAACGAATGTACCAATTTTCGTTGTCAAAAAATTCTTCGTTCATAATACTTCGATCTTCCTTCACATCCATGTATTGATAATCTTTACAGGAATGGAGTGGAAAGATGGTTTTCTTTCCGTTTTCCCTGTATAACACATACCCATTTGCGTAAACGGTAATATCACATTCCCCACTCAGAATTTCCTTTACTACAATCTCTTCTTTTTCTAACGCCTTTTCAGAAGGGACTCTCTTTGTCATACCTGCCACTTTTACTACTTTCTTTAATTCTTTTAATGTCAACATATGGACCACCTTTCTGCCTTACGGCTACGGGTGATCCATGAACTCTATAAGAATCTCATCACAATTAGCCACGAACTCACCCGTTTTTTTTGAACGGGAGTCCGCAGCTCCTATGTAATTACCTCCTTCGGCTATATCATACAAAATTCCGTAGTATCTCTGATTTTTACAACTGAAACTTTGCCCTCTATATATAGAAAGGAAAAAGCCCTGTTTTACAGGTTAAAAACTCAACTTTTTTTAATTTTTGAGAAAACAAAAAAAGCCGGCAAAACAAATGCTTCCACAGACACAGAATGAAATATCATCCTGCATTGTATCTGCAAATGTTTTGCCGGGCTCTTCATGATTCCAGTCAGGTTCAGCTCCTTGACAAACTCTTGCTATCAGGTGCAGCCTTGATGGTTCCAGCCAAATCCACCGCTTATCCTGACAGCTCATTTTATTTAGTTTCCTTTCGGGAATTCATCACTTTTTGAGAATATACCCGCATTCTTTCTTTCAGTTTTTCATCTTTGATGTGCAAAGGGCGTACTGAAACAATATCATCTTTTACTAAAATCTCCAAAGTGCTTCTACATTTCTTGCATTCTACTTCTGAATCGCAATGTGCGCTTTTTTCAATAAATGCTCCGCATACAGAGCAATGTACATGCCATCTGATAGCATCTGATCCCATAGGCTTCCTCCTTTAAGCAATAATAAAAAAGTCCATTTTATTACTCAACGGATCAAAGGGAAATCAAATCCGCCTTATGAGCATCATGTTGTCCATTCCGTAAGTGCCAAAGCTGCACGAACAGCATGATCATCAAATCCCAGACCTGCTTTGTTGATCTGGCGCATCCATCCTTATTCTCTCCGGATTCCCACTCACCCAGGATACTAAGAATTTCTGCCGATTGTATTTAACAAGGTAATTCCAATTCTTCAAATATATCCCCGGATAACTCACAAAGATCCGGGATCAAAATGATCGTATCATCAATCCGTAAATGAATGGATGGATCAAAAAATTCAACGGTTCCGCAAATCGTATGATACTGGCCTGCCGGTTTCATTTCCCGGCTTTCTTTAAAATAGGTTGCCTGTATCTGCATTCCAACAGAAACCATCTGAAGCTTCCTATCCAATCCACATTTTTGTTCTTCGGATAACACCTTCCTTTGTTCATAAAGTATTTCCTGTTTCCGTACGATCTCCTCAAATCCCCGAAGTGCTGCAAAAGGGGCAAATTGCTTCGCCCTGTGCTGCACATCCATAGGATATCTTTTGGAAACTGGTCTCGGAATATATAAATATTTCTGATAAGCCTTTGCCAGCATACTTTCACCTCCTATGCGCGATGTCCTCCAACCTGATTATTTCTTTCCCGGTAGGTAGAACATTCCAACAGATTGGATCCCCGCATGATCGCATTTTTTCCATAACGCTTTTTCACCTGCAATACTGCTTCCTGCAGATGTCTTTCCTTTTCTGCTTTTATGGAATCCTGGAAAAGAGTATATTGCTGATAGCCTTCCGGTGTTATCTTATTTGCAATGATCTCTATCCGTCTGATCCCGGTATGTGGATCTGCGATCTTTCGATAAAGCGCTTCTACTGTATCGATCATTTCTTTGGAACAATTGGTACGATCCGGAAACCTTACGGTTCCTTTCGATGGCTCCCTCTCAAAACGATGATCGTAAGCGATCCACAAGGTTACAGAATTCGTTACCAGTCCCTTTTCCACCAGATCCAGAACCAGTACATCTGTCATTTCTCTTACAACAACAGCAGCTTCTTCAAATGTGTAATTTCTCATCAACACCTGTCCATTGGAAAGACTATGCTCTTCTGTATGATAATTTTTGATATCACTCATTTTACAGGACTCACAGCCCCAGGCATGATCGATCAATAGTTCTGCATCGATCCCAAACATTTTATACAGCCAGTCTTCCGACTGGATAGAGGCAAGTGCGATATCTCCCATCGTTTGGATTCCATATCCGGCTAATTTTCTCTCTGTTCTGGAACCAATGCGCCAGAAATCACTCAATGGTTTATGTCCCCATAACTGTTCCCGGTAAGAGATCTCATCCAGCATTCCGATATGATCCTCTATATGTTTTGCCACAATATCCATTGCGATCTTTGCAAGATACAGATTAGTTCCGATTCCTGCTGTTGCTGTAATTCCGGTTTCTTCCATAACCGCATCCATCAGTTTTTGTGCCATTTCTTTCGCTGTAAGGTGATACAGGGAAAGGTATCTTGTGACATCCATAAAGCACTCATCCACACTGTAAACATGGATATCTTCTTTTGCCACATAGTTTAAATAAATCCCATAGATCCTTGCCGAATACTCCATATAGAGCTGCATCCTCGGTTTTGCCACAATATATTCGATATGATCTGGTATCTCATGGATCCTGCAACGGTTACGGATCCCCAGCTTTTTCATAGCCGGCGTGATAGCAAGGCAAATGGTGGATACCGATCGGTCCGGATCTGCAACAACCAGATTGGTAGTAAACGGATCCAGTCCTCTTTCCACACACTCAACAGAAGCATAAAAAGATTTCAGATCAATACAGAGGAATGTTTCCTTCTGTTTCAAATCAATCACCTCCCATAAGTTGCCTATCTTTCTCTTTCCCATAAGCAATCCGATCTCATCCCAATTCGTTTTCACACGATAGTGATCGTGTCAAAACAGGCAATTTTCAGTAAATCCATTGACAAGAAAGGAAATATCATTTATATTATAGGCAATTAATTGCCGTTCTGTTGTGATTCACATTATAGGCAATCATTCGCCTCTTGTCAAGAGGCAACTTGTTGATTATGGGAAATTTATTTCCTATCCCGTTTCAGCATCATACATAAAGATCCTGAAACGCCAATTAGAAAGTAGGTATTTTTATGACATTCGGTGAAAAAGTGAAAAATTTAAGAAAGAACAAAGGACTCAACCAAACCCAATTAGCAGATGCTGTCGGTGTCTCCCTTCGGACTGTTCGGGGATGGGAAATTGAAGGCCGTTATCCAAAGAAACATGACCTTTACCAGAAACTTGCAGACATTTTAAGCTGCGATATCTCCTATCTCATGACAGAAGAAGAGGCTTTTATCACAGAAGCATCTGAACAATTTGGAAACCGTGGAGCAAAACAGGCTCAGCAGATCTTAGAACAGGCCGCTGCAATGTTCGCCGGCGGGGAACTTTCTGATGAAGACAAAACAGCCTTTATGGATGAGATCCAGTCTTTATATCTGGATTCCAAAAGACGTGCAAAGAAATTTACACCAAAGAAATATTTAGATGCCAAATAGATGGGGTGATTATTGGACAGCCTATAGGATATAGTTTTATTGTCAGAAGTAACATTACCCGCTTCTGTTTGATTCATACACGAGGTGATATATTTGGGAATTCATATATTTACAACAAAGTAGAAAAACTTGTAAAAAAGTTCAAGACCAGGGATCCTTTTGAAATACTGGAAGAAATGAATGTGATCGTTGGAGAAACAGACCGCTACGAAAAATTAAAGGGATACTGTTTCATGAGCTGCCAGACCATTTATGTTATGGTAAGCAGTTTTCTCTCTGAGGAAGAGAAAAAGATCGTTGCCGCCCACGAACTCGGTCACATCATTCTGCATCGTTCTCAGCTCAAAATGGCGCCGATGAAAGATGATGTCTTATATAACATGAGGGATAATACGGAATACGAAGCGAACCTTTTCGCTGCAGATCTTATCCTGGATGATAAAGAAATCGCAGACCTGTCAAAGAACGAAGATCTGAACTATTTCGGGCTCTGTAGCTGCTTAAACTCCAGTCCGGAACTCATGAGCTTCAAGTTATACAGTCTGATCAAGCGTGGTCAGAACTACAATATGCCGCTGGAAATACAGAGCAACTTCCTGGCCAAATAAAATTTGCCCGTTCCATACAACCGAACGGGCTTTTCTTGTATCCATATGTGAAGATTCTTTTATTTCAGTTCTCCATGCTTATTTTCAAATTCTATGATTGCCTGACGTATTAAATATAACACTTCTCCATTGATCGAACGCCCTTCAAATTCTGCCAGGCTTTTCAGTTTTTTATGCGTTTCAGCATCAATCCGTAATCCTAAATGCTTCTCTTTCTCCATGATTATTCTCTCCATCTCTATAAGTACATATTAAGTTCATATTTCAAGTTCATTTTAAGTACAAATAATGGTAGAATGTTTTAAATGGACTTATTTTAAGTACACTATATTTTTTCACGGAGGAATTCAATCATGCATGAAAAAGAAAAAATATTATCATATCAGAAAAGATTTATTCTGGTACACCATCCTATTAGCTGTATCCTTTCTCATCGGTTATGCTATCCATCAACATCACGGTATTTTTCTAACACATTCCCTGAAAGCAGACGCCCCAAAAGAACGGATAGAAATAACCTTTGACGATCTGCAATCAAGCCTGAAAGATATCTCTACATGCTATTTATGTGGAAGTTCTGATTATAGTATGATGGACTATTATCGAAAATTTGATACGGTTGGACTGATTTCCCTCAATGACTGGTACGTCTTAGATTTCCAACTAAAAGCATATGATGAAAACGGAAATGAAATACCAAATAAAACCGGTTCAAATATCCTTTTCGGAAACACAGGCGAAATCACCTATTCCTCTCATGGAGATGTTTCCCGCAGAATGGCTGAGATAGATATCACGTTACCGGAAAACTACAAATTAAACAAAAGAAATCTAACAGATCATCTCTGCCAAAGTTGCCTTGATAAAGTTGCTGCTTCCTTAGAATATTGGAAATATGAAAATGAAAAGAAAGAACCAATCCCGCTGTGTTTGGTCGATTTTAAAACTCTTGATATTTATTCCTTACAAGATTATTACCGATCAATTTTCATCCGGGATTATTATGTAGAAATGGATTTTGAAAACAATTCCGTAGAAATAAAAGTCTTTTATCTGCCCGAAAGATTATAATTATGATATACTGAAAGAAAACGACAAATTGGAGTTGTAGAGGGGGTATTATAAGTGGATTTAAGTAAGGTCTTTTCATTTCAAAAGAATTCTCCTGCAACAGAAAATGAGATTAACTTTTCTGAAAATAATATTTTAGGAGATCTTCCAGAAGTATATAAGCAATTTTTAAGAGAAACTAATGGAATGGTTCTCAATTTATGTGTGTTATACGATACGGATAGTATTGTTGAAATGTACAAGGTAAATGAATTTGCAAAATATGCTCCGAATTATTTAAGTATAGGAAATGATAATGGTGATAGAGAATTGGTTATCAAGGCTGAGAAAGATGCTTGTGTATGTGGTTTTCTTGATGCTGGTGCAATAGGTACAGCTGAACCGGATGAGTGGTTTAACTTTGTATTATGGATAGAAAATGGTTGTGAAATGTTAGAAGAAAAACCCGCTGAATGGGGAAATATCTCAATTATCAATATTCCTGACGATAAGCTAAAATTTCTAATGGAAATGAAAAAAATTTTTGCATTGTCAATATCAACAGGTATTCTATTAAAGGAAGTAAATTCATTACCGTTTATTGTTGTGAGAGGAATACATATTGGTAAAGCTAAAAAGTTAATAAACCAAACAACTTTTCCAGACTGTTATAAATTTTCTGGTGAGTAACAAACTTGAATTTGAGAGGGGATTTTTGGGAATGGTGATTGAAACAAAACGATTGAAAATCATCGTTCTTACACAAGAACAGCTTGAAATGTTAGTGGATAATATTCCGGAATTTGAGAAAAGGCTAAACTGTTCATATCAGGGCGAGAAAATAGAGGGGATTTTCAAAAACATTCTTTATGAGCAGAGTTTAAAAATCGAAGCAAATAGCGATGTGTATTTGTGGCTGACATTTTGGCTGATTGTCAAAAAAGATGATAATATTGCAGTTGGTATGATTGATTTTAAAAATATCCCGAATGAGAATAGAGAAGTTGAGATTGGGTATGGTTTGGGAAAAAAACATGAACATTTCGGGTATATGACAGAAGCTGTTGAAGCATTTTGCACATGGGGGAAAAAGCAAGCAAGTGTAAAACATATTATTGCAGAAACAGAAATAGACAATTTTTCCTCTCAAACGTGTTTTGCAAAGAAACGGTTTTATTGAATACTTTAGGGATAAGACAATTTGGTGGAAATTGTAACAAATCTCAGTTTGGACTTTTCTTATAGAGCCTTTCCCTGAAGGAGAGGCTCTATAATTTTTATCTGAAATCACTAAGGCTACTTTAACTGTCATCTTTTCTTAACCTAAAATCAATGTACATATTTTTTCTCTAAGTAAGTCGATTACAATATCTATAAATTCTCCAGCAAATAAGATAAAGATCAGAACACCTCCCATACAAGCCAGAAAAGCTGCCTGTAGCCAGTCTTGATAACAGATTACTGTTCCAATGAACAACGCCATAATTCCCAATCCCAATATCTTTTTTGCGATTGCCACCATATGTACTAATAGCTTCACTCCGGCACCTATGATTGAAATTATAAACCACAATGGAATCAACAACACTTTTCCTGCCACTTTTAAAATACCCATATCTGTCCTCCTATCTTGCCAGCCATGGCATATCATGATTTACTTC
>ENA-OQIF01000479-OQIF01000479.1-human-gut-metagenome-genome-assembly--contig:-NODE-479-length-14731-cov-2.593399_pt1 | contig 14731 bp, 24 predicted proteins | sample MGYA00242574_ERZ504738 | MGnify/ENA primary metagenome ERZ504738 (study PRJEB26092, sample SAMD00036437) | human gut metagenome | host: Homo sapiens | study: EMG produced TPA metagenomics assembly of...
ACCGAAGGTGATTTTAAATGCATTTTGGCACGTAACTGTGAAGGTACTGAACAGTTACAAATAACATTAAAAATGCAGGATTCGATATTTCTTCGAATCCTGCATTTTTTGTCTCGTACCCGGGAAGATACCGAACAATTACATTTTTCTTTATTCTTTCACTCCGAGACGAACCAGTGCTCTTTGCAGTTTTGCCTTGACGATCCGATATTCCTTGTCGCTGAGACCGCCTTCTGCCAGTCTGGCTTCCGCACGTTTTCTGGCATCTTCCGCTCTCTCTGTATCTATATCTTCTTCCCACTCCCAGGTTGTTGCCAGCACATGGCAGGTTCCATTCATCACAGAAAGCATCCCGCCGATACAGGCTGCATTCTTCCTGCTGCCGTCTTCCAGTACAATATGGGCTTCTCCCATGCCAAGTGCCGTACAGTAATTGCAGTGTCTTGGCAAAATCGCAAGATCACCATTGATTGTCCGGCAGACAAGTCTTGCGACTTCTCCTTCATACAGCAGTCCGTCCGGTGTACCGATACGCAAAGGAAATGTGCTCATTCGTTACCCTCCTTTACTGGTTCTGTACTTTTGCTTTTTCAAACACCTCATCGATGTTTCCGGCAAACAGGAAGCAGCTCTCCGGAATCTCATCACACGCTCCGTCAAGGATCATGCGGAATCCACGCAATGTCTCTTTTAACGGTACATAAGTTCCCGCCATTCCGGTAAACTGTTCTGCAACCGAGAAGCTCTGCGACAGATAACGCTGTACTTTTCGTGCACGGTTAACCGTCTTTTTATCTTCTTCCGACAGTTCATCCATACCCATGATAGCTATAATATCCTGCAGTTCTTTGTAACGCTGCAGTACCTGCTGTACTGCACGTGCAATTTCATAATGCTCTTTTCCCACAATCTCCGGTGCCAGGATACGGCTGGTAGAATCCAGTGGATCCACCGCCGGATAGATACCCTGACTGGCAATCTCTCTGGAAAGAACTGTAGTCGCATCCAGATGGGTAAATGTCGTTGCCGGCGCCGGGTCTGTCAGGTCATCCGCCGGCACATACACAGCCTGTACAGATGTGATGGATCCTTTTCTCGTCGAAGTGATTCGCTCCTGAAGTGCACCCATCTCTGTAGCAAGAGTTGGCTGGTAACCTACTGCAGACGGCATACGTCCGAGCAGGGCCGACACTTCCGAACCCGCCTGTGTAAACCGGAAGATGTTATCAATAAACAACAGTACATCCTGATTTTTCACATCACGAAAATACTCTGCCATCGTAAGACCGGACAGACCCACACGCATACGTGCTCCCGGTGGTTCATTCATCTGTCCGTACACCAGTGCTGTTTTATCAATAACACCGCTTTCTTTCATCTCATTATAAAGATCATTTCCTTCTCTTGTCCGCTCTCCTACACCGGTAAATACGGAAAGTCCTCCGTGAGCGGTTGCTACGTTGTGAATCAGTTCCATGATCAGAACCGTCTTTCCTACCCCGGCACCACCGAACAAACCGATCTTTCCACCTTTCGCATACGGACAGATCAGATCCACAACTTTAATTCCGGTTTCCAGAATCTCTGTTGCCGGAACCTGCTCTTCGTATTCCGGTGCATTTCTGTGGATCGGCCATTGTTCCTCTGTGATTACCGGACCCTGATCATCTACCGTCTCTCCCAGCAGATTAAACACTCTGCCAAGACAGGCTTCTCCGACAGGAACCGTAATCGGTTTTCCTGTATCCACCGCGGCAGTTCCACGAACCAGACCATCTGTCGATTTCATGGCAATGCAACGAACCGTATGATCTCCGGTCTGCTGCGCCACTTCCACGATCAGTTTTTCTCCATGATTGTCTATTTCTATGGCATTCAGGAGTGCAGGTAACTCCCCCTCCGGAAAGCGAATATCCAGAACCGGTCCGGTCACCTGTATTACTTTTCCAATGTGCTTTTCGCTCATCTACCAATCTCCTTACCTTATATTTTTCTTTCAGCTTCCTGCACCGTATGTCCGGCTACAGACATTCTGCACCTCCGACAATCTCCGTGATTTCCTGAGTAATGCCTGCCTGGCGTTCCCGGTTATAATACAAATTCAACTCATCGATCATATCCTGGGCATTACCGGTTGCTTTCTCCATAGCATTTCTTCGTGCTGCCAGTTCGCTTGCCACACTCTCACAGACACCACCGTAGATCAGACCTCCGAGATATTCCGGAACAATGGAGTTAAACACTTCCACTCCATTTGGTTCATACAAAATCAGATTACGAATTCTTTCTTTCTCATTATATCCCTGTTCTTCTTTTGCAATGTCTATCAGTGGAAGTACCGGAACTGATTCCGGGTTCTGCGTCAGAATGGAAACAAATCGGGTATAACAAAGTTCCACATGACCAAATGTTCCCTGTCGAAATTCTTTGCACAGGATAGAAGCGATTTCAAAACAGTCAGCTACAGAAATATCCGCAATTTCTGCAAAAGCGTCTGTGACGTATTCCAGATTGTTGGATCTGACATATTCTACCGCCTTTTTTCCAATAGGAAGAACACTGACCATTTTCCCTTTTGCATCCTCCTCAAAACAGCGCAGTAAATTGGCATTATACCCACCTGCCAGTCCCCGGTCTCCTGCGATCAGGACATAACAGCATTTTTCCTGAATCGCTTCTTTCGCATAAACAGAATAGAATTCTGTATTTCCTTTAGCTATTTCCTGTAATGTACGGTACAACTCCTGAAAATAAGGACGGCAGGTATCCGCCCGCTCCTTGGCCTTTCGCAGCTTGGAGGACGCCACAAGTTCCATAGCCTTGGTAATCTGCATGGTGCTTTCCACACTTTTTATCCGCAGTTTTACCGCTTTCATATTTGCAGCCATAGGTTCCTCCTTCTTTCTTTATTTATTTTTGAATTCTTGTATCCAAAAAGCTTTCTGTATAAGCTTCCAGAGCGCTTTTCAGTTTTTCTTCTGTTTCTTTTTCCAGTTTTCCGCTTTCCCGGATCACCTGCATCACTTCTGCTCCACGGGCATCCGTATCCAGCCATATATATAACCCTTCCTCATACAGTTCCACATCTTCTGTCACTACTTTGGACAGAATTCCTTTTGTGACCGCATAAAGAATCGCTACCTGCTTTTCTACCGGCACCGGTGCATTCTGTTTCTGTTTTAAAACTTCTACAATCCGTGCTCCCTGTTCCAGACGCATTTTGGTATCTGCATCCAGATCAGAGCCAAACTGTGCAAAACTTGCCAGTTCTCTGTACTGGGAATAAATCAGTTTTAATGTACCGGCGACTTTCTTCATTGCCTTAATCTGCGCATTTCCTCCTACCCTGGAAACTGAAATACCCGGATTAACTGCCGGCATAACACCGGAATGGAACAGTTCTGATTCCAGGAATATCTGTCCATCCGTGATAGATATGACATTAGTCGGAATATAAGCTGAAATATCTCCTGCCTGAGTCTCAATGATCGGAAGTGCCGTCAGCGATCCTCCTCCATGTGCATCATCCAGTTTTGCCGCACGTTCCAGAAGCCTTGAATGAAGATAAAATACATCGCCCGGATAGGCTTCACGTCCCGGTGGGCGTCGAATCAGCAATGACAGTGCCCTGTATGCCACTGCATGCTTACTCAGATCATCGTAAATAATCAGGACATCTTTCCCCTGATACATAAAATATTCACCCATCGCACAGCCGGTATACGGTACGATATACTGCAGCGGACTTGCCTCCGATGCAGTAGCTGCAACCACTATAGTGTAATCCATAGCACCATTTCTCTCCAGATTTTCCACCAGAGAGGCTACGGTAGAACGCTTCTGTCCGATTGCCACATAAATACAGATCACATCTTTTCCTTTCTGATTCAGAATGGTATCGGTGGCTATGGTTGTCTTTCCTGTCTGGCGGTCACCGATGATCAGCTCACGCTGACCTCTTCCGATTGGAACCATTGAGTCAATTGCCTTGATACCGGTCTGCAACGGCTGACATACTCCCTGCCGTTCACAGATACCCGGCGCCTGACTTTCAATTGGCCGATACTCCGATGCACTGATCGGTCCCCCCGCATCGATTGGCTGTCCCAGCGCATTGACAACTCTGCCTATCAGAGCCTCACCTACCGGAACGGATACTACTTTTCCGGTTCGTTTTACCATCTGCTCCTCACTGATCGGTTTACCCCCGAACCAAATAAAACAACAGATACACTGTTTTCTTCCAGGTTCTGTGCCATACCAAAGCTTCCGTCTTCAAACTCCAGCACGTTCCCCTGCCATACAGTTTGCAAGACCACTGACTCTGGCAATTCCATCACCTACCATCAGAACGGTACCTGTTTCATCCTGCCGGATCGCATTCTCATAATACTTGATCTGACTTCGGATGACTTTGGATATTTCTTCTGGTTTCAGTTGCATGTTTTCCTCCTACACTGTTGCATGATGAATCTTGTCGGAAATCTCCGAAATCCGGTTCTTCACCGTTCCGTCCAGCAATTTTCCATCCAGTTCTACCCGAACCCCTGCCAGTAACGCCGAATCGGTTTTCTGAATCAGGATAATCTCTTTTCCACTGATTTTTTCAGTTTTCTTTCAGGCGTTTCTGCTGCTCCTCCGACAGAGGACAGACACTGGTCACAACCGCCTCAGCGATATTATGATCTTCATAATATCTGCTTTTGAAAGCCTCGAAACAGCCGGAATATTCCCCGAGAAGATTTTTCTCACACATCAGTTTCATAAAATTCACCAAATATCGTTGCGCCTGACCTCCAAATGCCGCCTCGATCATCCCGTTTCTTTCCATCTGAGGAATCGAAGGTTCTGACAACAGTCGTTCATACTCCGGATTCTCCCGTAAAAAGTGTGCGGATCTGTTCCATCTGCCCCGAGAATCTCACCGGTCAGATTTTCCTCAGCTGCAAGGTCGTACAGACTGCCCCCATAGATTCTGGCGGTTTCTGTCATGATACTTCACCTACATTCGATATAAATTCGTCTATTAGCTTTTCATGGTCTTTTTCATTAATCTCACGTTCAATGACTTTTCCGGCAATCTCCACGGCCATATCGCCAATCTCGCCTTTCACTTCATTAACTGCTTTTTTCTTCTCCTGGGCAATCTCTTTTTCTGCTTTATTCTTCATTGCAAAGGTCTGATCCTGAGCCTCTTTTAAGATTTTTTCACTCTGGATCGCAGCAGTATTTCTTGCGCTGTCCAGAATCTCATTGGCCTTTTGTCTTGCGTCCTGCATATTTCGTTCATATTCTGCACGAATTGCCTCCGCTTTCGCTTTTGTCTCCTCTGCCTGTATGATTTCCGCATCTGCAGCCGCGCGTCGTTTTTCCAGTATCTCGTGTACTGGTTTGAACAAGAATCGTTTGATCAGATACATCTGAATAAAAAGATTGCAAATCTGTGCAACAAATGTCCAGGGGATAATTCCTACCAGTTCCTGAACCTGCATAATGTTATTCCTCCTAGTTTTCTTTTCGTTCTTATCCCAGGAATTTCATAAACATGCCAGGTGCCACAAAGATCAGAAGCAGACCGGTTACAAAACCATAGATACCCGTGGTCTCTGCGATTGCGCATCCAAGCAGCATGGTACTTGTAACATCGCCTTTACATTCCGGCTGCCGTCCGATTGCTTCCAGTGCTTTTGCCACTGCATTTCCTTCACCGATACCAGGACCAATACCCGCGATCAGCGAACATCCTGCGCCGATTGCACATCCTGCCAGTGCGATACCTTTTGCCAAAATCTGAAAATCCATATTATTTCCTCCTATAACATTTACCTGAAAATTTCGTTACACATGTTTTCTTCTGTTTTTCCCTGTATAGTCCATCTATTCCTCTGTTGCATTCGCGATGTACATCACCGTCAACATACAGAAAATAAATGCCTGCATCACTCCGGAAAACCAGTCAAAATATACAGATAATACTGCGGGGATTCCCACATCCAGCACCGGGATCTGCGAAAGTACATTTCCCACTGCTCCCGGAATCAGTCCCAGCAGTTTTCTACTTGCCAGAGCAAGTGCTCCATAAATCAGTGCATTGATTACAACCCCTGATAAAATATTACCGAAATGACGGCACGCCATACTGATCGGCGTTGCCAGTTCAGAAAGAATATTGAATGGAGTCATAACCGGAATCGGTGTGGTAAATCCTTTCAGATACCCTCCTACACCGTTTGTTTTTATCTTCTGCGCTGTGATCATCGTAAAAACCACAGCTGCCCATGCAGCCTCTGTAGAAAGATCCGCTGTCGGACTGCGAAGTCCGATCAGGCTGATCAGATTGGATACCACACTGGTTGCAAACAATGCTGATACGAACGGAATCAGGTACCGGAACTTTTCTCCCATATTTCCCAGTACAAACTTATCCGCAGTCTCCACGATCCATTCGGCTGCCGCCTGTTTTTTTTGAAATATTCCGTACCTTCAGTCCTCTGGTCAGCCAGAAGCATATTCCCGTGATCAGCGCCATGACGATCCAGCTGACAATCAGTGTCTCGCTGATCTGTAATTCTCCCAGAAGCGGTACATCGATCGGGGTCGTAAAAAAGACCTTTGCACCGGAGATATCAACCTCCATCCCTGTCTCTCACCTCCTTATTTTCCTTTCACTGCTCCCACCAGTTTGATTGCTGTTCCAGGAATCAGAAGTGGAAGGATTCCAGCTACAAACTGAAAACAGGGAAGAACAATTGTAAGAATCACCCACAGCATCTGCATCATGTTCCTCTGAGAATAACTGGCCTGAATCCATCGCTTTGCCGCTGCTTCCTCTGTCTCAGCTGCGGCTTTCTGCACTGCCATCCCCATCAGAAAAAAATTCAATACCGCAACCGCACCGCCGAAAAGCCCGCCAAGAATCACAGTATAATCAAACGGTACTTTCTCCGGAATCACAAGATGCAATGCCAGAAATACACACCACATCACTGCCACACCTGCTGCCGTATACACCATAACATGTTCTGTTTCTTTTCTTACGGCAGGCTGGATTCTTTCTTTTCTATTGTCCATATTGTCCTGTTCCCTTTCCTAAAGATGTCTGTTGAAAGATACTTTTGATTTTCTTTTTTCTGTCCGTTCCTGACGCATAACCACCGACCGGTAAAACTTCCACGCTGTCATGGCAGATCCTCCAAGGCCAAAGAAAAAGCCGATCAGATAGATCCAGCCACCCAATGACCAGCGGTTACTGCTCCACCAGCACAGCCCCAGACAAAGTAAAAGAGGTGTCACGAGAGACAGACTGAGCTGTGTCAGCATCGTAAGTTTTTCAATGATGTCTGTCCACTTTTTCATTTTCCCTTCCTTTCTGTGCATTTTTTACAATAGTTATCTTTCCTTTTTGAAAATTTCTTGTTCATATTGTAACATATTTTTCGTATCTCAGCAAACATTTTTGTGTATTGTTATTTTTTTCTCACTTTTTTCATTTTCTGTTCGTAAAATTTTCCTTATTTTATAAAATATTGGCAACTGTTTATAAAATTTTATATATTTCTGTAAATTCTGCGGATTTTTACTGTTATTTCTTTAACAGCAAAACACACAAAAAGATCCTGTGGCTTTGATTTTCCAACCACAGGATCTTTTCTTTCGTACTTTATTTTCTTTTTGTTCTTTATTCTTCTTTCTCTCCGATCCGGTTAAAAACCATCTCATATCCGTCATTTCCGTATGTCAGAGAGCGGTTCACACGGCTGATCGTTGCTGTGGATGCTCCGGTCTTCTCGGAAATCTCCAGATATGTTTTCTTCTGGCGCAACATCCGTGCCACTTCAAATCTCTGAGAAAGTGATAACAGCTCGTTGATCGTACACACATCTTCAAAGAATGTATAACATTCTTCTTTATTTTCCAGACATAAAACAGCTTCAAACAAATGATCGACTGCCTCTGTATGTATTTTTTTACTCATGATTTTCTCCTTTACTACCCCATATTTTCATTGCGAACATAAAGTACCACCATTTCTTCTTCCGGGCACTTAATATGATACAATTTTAACACAATACAGCAAAAAAGCAAGGGGTTTTTCCTGTCTGGTGTTTTGACTTGCAAAGCGCCCCCTCCAATGATATGATTAAATAAATTGGAAAAAGGACGGGACTGTAATGAGAAAATGGCTGGAAAAACCTTATCATTCCCTGGACTATATGCTTCAGGAGCGTTTCAAAGAAAAAGTTTATAAAATCACATTAAACGGAGGTATGTCCTGTCCTAACCGGGATGGTACACTGGGAAACCGTGGCTGTATCTTCTGCAGTGCCGGAGGTTCCGGTGACTTTGCGGCAGATCCTTCCCAGTCAGTTTCTGCGCAGATAGAGTCTCAGATGTCACTGATACAAAAAAGCGCCCGGTACAGAAGTTCATTGCTTATTTTCAGGCATACACAAACACCTATGCACCGGTTTCATATCTGCGCCCGCTCTTTTTTGAAGCCATCCGTCATCCAGGTGTGGTAGCTCTCAGCATCGGTACCCGGCCAGACTGTCTGGGGGAAGATGTTCTCACACTTCTCTCAGAACTGAACACTATCAAACCGGTATGGGTAGAACTGGGACTTCAGACGATCCATGCCGATACTGCTGCCTATATCCGAAGAGGTTATCCACTCTCTACTTTTGAAGCCGCAGTAAAAATCTGCATGCACGTAATCTTGAAGTCATCGTTCACACAATTCTCGGACTTCCCGGGGAATCTTCGGAACAGATGCTTGAGACAATCAACTATCTGAACTGCCAGCCCATCCAGGGAATCAAATTGCAGTTGCTTCATGTACTGAAAGGAACCGATCTTGCCGATGATTATCTTGCCGGAAAGTTTCAGACACTTTCCCGTGAAGAATACCTAGATCTTCTGATTTCCTGTCTGGAACATCTGTCCCCTGATCTTGTCATTCACCGTGTGACCGGTGACGGACCCAAAAATTTACTGATCGCACCTCTCTGGAGCAGTGCTAAACGTTCTGTACTCAACGACCTGCATCATATGATGAAAGTTCGAAACACCTGGCAGGGTCGACTTTATAAGGAGGATCTGTATGATTGAAAATACCTCTACACTTTATAAAATGATCATTTTATACATGCTGAAAAAAGTAACCTTCCCTCTTTCCAACAGCCAGATCACCAACTTTCTGCTGGATCATGAATATACCACATATTTTCATATTCAGCAGACGATCCATGATCTGATGGATACACATCTGATTCTGGAGCGAAAACAGGGAAACAGTATCTGCTATGAGATCACTCCGGAAGGGCAAAAAACACTTTCTTATTTTGAAAAGAATATGTCCGATTCCATCCGGCTGGAGGTGGACAGCTATATTCTGGAAAAAGGATATGAAATGCGGAATGAGAATTCTATTACCGCCGAATATTACCGCACACCGGAACAGGAGTATACCGTCCAGCTCGGTGTACTTGAAAAAAATGCACCGCTGATTCAATTAAAAATCACTGTTCCCACTGAAGAAATGGCAAAAAAATCTCTGTCATAACTGGCCGAAAAAGAAGTCAGGAAATCTATGCATCGGTGATGACATCTCTTTCCTGACTTGTTCTGTTCACTCCGTTCTTTTCTTTTATTCTTCTCTCTCCCGTAAATGTCGGAGTCTCTCTCCGGCCTGTTTTTCATAACCGATATCTGTTGGGTGATAAAAAACTTCCTCTTTGATCTCATCCGGCAGGTATTGCTGTTTCACATAATGTTCCGGGTAATCATGGGCATACAGATAACCAACACCATGCCCCAGTTTTGAGGATCCTTTATAATGAGCATCCTGCAGATGTGCCGGAACACTTGTCTTTTCTTTTTCACGGAAGCCATCGCTGCAAAGACTGCTTCGCAGGCAGTATTACTTTTCGGCGCAGTTGCCACATAGGTTACTGCTTCTGACAGAATGATCTGTGCTTCCGGCATTCCGATCCGTTCTACTGCCTGTGCTGCAGCTGTAGCAACGACAAGTGCCTGTGGATCTGCCATACCTACGTCTTCTGCCGCACAGATCATGATTCTTCTCGCAATAAATTTGATATCCTCTCCCGCATACAACATCTTCGCCAGATAATAGACAGCTGCATCCGGATCAGATCCCCGCATACTTTTAATAAATGCTGAGATGGTATCATAATGCTGATCTCCTGTCTTATCGTAACGCACTACCCGCTTCTGGATGCATTCCTGCGCTGTTTCAAGATCTACATGGATTTTTCCGTCTGCACTTCTCTCTGTAGTAAGAACGCCAAGTTCTATTGCATTCAACGCTGCCCTTGCATCTCCACCGGCAAGGTCAGCCAGAAAGTCCAGTGCCTCCTCACTGACTTCTGCATGATAACTGCCCAGTCCCTTAACCGGATCTGTAACAGCACGGTCCAGAAGTTTTCGGATATCCTTTTTTCCAGCGATTTCAGTTCAAAAATAATGGAACGGGACAGTAACGCACCGTTTACCTCAAAATACGGATTTTCTGTGGTAGCACCAATCAGTACCAGCGTACCGTCTTCTACAAACGGCAACAGGTAATCCTGTTGTCCCTTATTAAACCGGTGGATCTCGTCTACGAACAGAATCGTCTTTTTCCCGTACATTCCAAGATGTTGTTGCGCTTCTTTTACCACTTCCTCCATATCTTTTTTTCCGGCTGTGGTCGCATTCAGCTGGGTAAATCTTGCGCTTGTCGTGTTGGCGATCACTTTCGCCAACGTGGTTTTTCCGGTTCCGGGAGGACCGTAAAAATAACAGATCCCAGTTTGTCTGCCTTGATCGCACGGTACAGCAATTTGTCTTTTGCCGATAATATGTTCCTGCCCAACCACTTCCTCCAGCGTCGTCGGCCGCATTCTCGATGCCAGCGGAGACTCATTTTCCAGCGTGGTTTCTTTCATATAATCAAATAAGTCCATCTTACGTCCTTTCTAATTCCTTTTGTTGCATCCGGCTGCACTTTCTTTTATCATACCAAACTTTTGTTCCTCTGTCATCTATTCCAGAACCATTTCTTCCACATTAACAAACACAAAACCCTGTTTCTGTAGATGATCCACAAGGGCAAATGCCGCATCCACGGAACTCCGATACCCGTCATGCATCAGGATCACATCTCCTTCTTTCACCTGTCCGGATAGACAGCTCAGTACCTGTTCCTTATTCTGCAGTTTCCAGTCCAGAGAATCCACATTCCAGAATACCGGGATCATATCCACCACCTTTTCCAGTTCCTGACTCCATGCCCCATACGGTGGGCGGATATACACGGGAGCTTCTCCTGTCCACTCCCGGATCAGCCGGTTTGTCTTTTCAATCTCTCCCGTCGCCTCTTCTATGCTCAGTTTGTTTAACTGCACATGATGATACGAATGATTGCCAATCAGATGTCCGTCTTTTACCAGCTCTTCTACCATTTTACGACGTCCTTCCATGTTCTCCCCCAGAAGAAAAAAGGTTGCCTGCACTCTCCGTTCCTTTAATCCTCTGGATAATTCCACCGTGTACTCACTTGGTCCGTCATCAAAAGTCAGAGCAACTTTGCGTGCTTCCTGCGGTTCCTGCACCAACTCCTGTCCACTCACCATTATCATCCTTTTTCCCTTCCAGGCAAGGAACAGATACAGCATCCCGATCACCACCAGCCCGCTCTTCTTCCAAAGATACTTCTGCATCTTATCGCTCCGGTCTTTCTCGTTATGTTACTTTATGTAAAAGAAGACAAAAAAGACCGCCGCATCTTGCGACAGCCTTATCTTTTGTTTTAATTAAGCCAGTTTGCTTTTACTTGTGGAACATCTATTTTTAAGGCTCCCTCGATAGTTTTGTATATTATAGGTATATTATTTTCTTAGCGTAACCTGTCCTATTGTAAACGTTATATGATTTGCTACACATTTAATAGGAAGAAAGTATATCCTAATTGAATAATTTATACCATGTTTCCGGACCTACAACTCCGTCGGCTGTCAGCCTTTTTCTTTTTGGAAGCTCTTAACGGATGCCGTCAGGCCAGCGCCAAATGACGCATCCATCGCGCCAAAATAAAAACCTTTTGCTGACAGAACGAACTCCGCCAGATAGACAAATGTTCCGGATGCTCCTTTTTTGATAATTGCTTTCTTGGCTGCCTTTTTGCAGCTGTCCAGGAAATTCTTGTTAGACGGTATCTAGTTTACTGCCATTCTTTCTGTTAGATACATCTTTCCAGATGCAGACTGCTGCCGCTCTGGATTTTGTTCCGTATTCTCCATCCACCTTCAGCTTTTCTTCCCAGATAATTCTCCAGTTTCGTTCCATAGCAACTATTGAGCCACTTCTGTCCGTTTCTTCACATTACTGCCCTCTTCTTTGTCGTCTCTGCCGGTTTTGCTGTTGATCCTGAATCTTTCGTACTTGCTTCATAATCAATATAACAGAACGATTTGATTTTGCTATCTGTCCAAGAATATGTCTTAACAGCACAAGAATCACCATTTCTTTCATATTTCTTGTTACTGGTGTTACCCTCGCCGCACTCGAAGGTCTTGTTTTTGTTGTCGATACTGAGTACTCTTCCCATGTGAGACTGACGGAAGATTACCAACGCGCCGAATTCAGGAGTGCTTCCCAGTTTCCCAGCTGCCCGGAACATGGCTTCTGTTGAAAACAGCTGTATCCGCAGTAGTTCTTTTCTGTCATATTCCAGTGTTTCAGTGCTTCTTCTTTTCCGAATTCTTCCACTTCCATCGCGAACTGATAGGTGGCACACCACGGCTGATCCTGGCATCCTGCCAGACCCGCTTCTGTTACAATTGTTGAAAATTTCTGGTGGTTCTTTCCAGTTTCCATGTACGGCATATTTCCGTATTCCCGTTCTTTTGCGATGATATTATTAATTCCCATGATCTTGTCCTTTCCGATTGATTCCATCTTATCAAAAATCTGTTTTGCGTAATCCGCTCTGGTTGTGCTAAGATTTTGCCAGTTTTTTGGGGATTCATAGTGTTCCAAAACATAGTCAGATGCTTTTTTTACATTTTTTGTCGTGCACAAGAATTTGAATGTTTTCGGAAACTTCTTTTTCAGCTCCGAAACTGTGTATTCCAATTGCATATCTCCGTCAGCGATAGAAACGCCTTTTTTCCTTGCTAAATCATACAGACCGGCTTTCCTGTTAGATGTTGTCCACTGCGATAATCCATATCCGTAATGCCGGCCCATCGGACTTAAAAATTCCGCTCTTGAAATCTTCCCGGAGTCAATATTTTTTGTATAGGTATCGTCTGTATATACGATTCCTTTTTCCTTATATCTCTTCACACAGAGAAATTCCAGGCGTTTCGGAATAAATCCTGCGGATTCCGCATACTGATTTCCTTCCAGTGCCGCAGCTCCTTCCGGAGTCATTCCTGCTGCAACATAATAATTATGTGCTTTGTATATTAAACTGTTGAACGTAACTTTCGCCATCTTCTCTCCTTTAAAAGAGGGGCATCAAACCCCTCTGATCATTCGTTGTCATCTTCCTGGTTTACTACTTTGTTGGCCACTTGCAATCCCTTTACCAATACCTTGGGAACTTCCACTCCCATTTCAACGAAGTTTTCACAGATTGATCTTCCTTCGTTAACAAGGAATGATGCCAGGACAAACCAGCCAAGTAATGTGGTTACACCGAGATTCATATCTATAATCTTTCCAACTTCCACGAATGCTGCTGAAAGGCTGAAACTTGCAATGACCACCATCCAATATGCAAATTTCTTTAAGATCCCGATCAGTCCCGTCTTGGAACTTTCCGAACCTGTGATTTTGGCTTTAATCCATCCAGTCAGCCAGTCGACAACATTAAGCCCCAGAAACAGTGCGAACAGTATCCAGTGCTCCCCAAGAATATAAGAGAGGACGGCCACCGCCGCCCCCACAATCGCATTGTATGTATCAATTACTTTCATTTACGCCTCCTCTGCCAGAATGGCATTTTTCTCTTCTTCTGTGATCCAGCCTTTCGCCAGGGCTTTCTCAACTATAAATTTGTTTTTCGTTTTCGCATACAGTCTTTTGATCGTCTCGTACATAAACATATACCCTCCTTCTTACAGTCCCATGATTTCCATGGTCAGAGTGTCAACAGTGTCTTCCAAAGATGCAATTCTCTGTTCTGTCTTGTCTGGACGGATCAGAGATACTCTGATAGCTGTTCCGGTTACTGGTAACTTATTTCCATCCTCGTCTTTTTTGTAGTCTACAGTCGTATCGTACAGCTTCTCTACGCTCTGCAGCTTGGTGTAACCAGAATGGATCATAAAAGGTTCTCCGGCAGAATCCAGGACCGTGATTTTCTTTGTATTCATCGCTTCGCTGAAAATCTCATCGTACTCTGCAATGGTCTTATCTGCGGTCAGGCTGATTGTCAGGCTATCTCCTGCTGCCTGAATGCCGTCTGCGATGATGCCTAATTCCTGTTCATTACTTAATTTGATTTTTCCCATGATTTTTCTCCTTTTTTTGATTTATTGACTACTCTTTAATTGATGTGTTGGTCTATCTCTGATCATATATCTCCTTTCTGGGCTATACTCCACTTTGCTAAAGAAAGTGGAGTGGACATCTGAAAAAATGTCATTTGATGCAGGTCAAGCAAGGAATTTAGGAAGTTTATACAAGCCGACAGTGGAAGGATATACGGCGCTTTCCTGCC
>ENA-OQIF01000482-OQIF01000482.1-human-gut-metagenome-genome-assembly--contig:-NODE-482-length-14627-cov-3.180828_pt1 | contig 14627 bp, 7 predicted proteins | sample MGYA00242574_ERZ504738 | MGnify/ENA primary metagenome ERZ504738 (study PRJEB26092, sample SAMD00036437) | human gut metagenome | host: Homo sapiens | study: EMG produced TPA metagenomics assembly of...
CAAGTCACAAGGGCTTCCATCCGTAGGAACATAATAAGCAAAAAGATGCTTTGAACCATTAATCCTCTGTTGCCACCTGGGCTACTGCATTTAACACGGAATCCTGTCTTTTCAGGCAGTTCTCGATTTCTCCAAGCTCCACTCGATTACCGTTGATTTTCACCTGGGTATCTCTTCTTCCGTGGAAAATCATATAGCCCTCTGGTGAGAATACACCTCTGTCTCCTGTACGATAGATTTTTCCATACATCGGATGGTCGATAAAGGCTTCGGCTGTCTTTTCCGGATCATTCTGATATCCCACTGCCACTCCGGCACCGCCAATAAAGATATCTCCTTCCACACCAACAGGTACAGGCATACCGTTATAGCCCAACACATACATGGTCTGATTTGCCAGAGGATAGCCGTAAGGAATACTGCTCCAATCCTTTGCCACTTCATGAATAGGATAATAAATAGACCATATGGCAGCTTCCGTAGCTCCACCCAGACTTATAATCTGTGCATTTGGAAATTTCTTACGAATCATTTCCGGCAGGTCTGTAGGAATCCAGTCTCCGCTCAGCATAACAAGTCTAAGTCTCTCATTCACATAATCTTCATCTAGTTCCTGCACCAGAATTTTCATAAGAGCCGGTACGGTATTCCAAATGGAGACCTGAAAATGCTTTAGCTTATCAAGCATACCATAGATGTTTTCCTGCTTATCATGTAGAAGCAGAGATGCACCTGAAGTCAGTGCTCCAAACACATCATATACCGATAAATCAAATCCAAATGAGGAAATACCAATAATCTGATCTTCTTCGGTTACCTGAAATCTCTCATTTATGTCATTTACTGTATTCATAAGTGCTTCATTGGTAATGGCAACTCCTTTGGGGTTCCCTGTGGTTCCCGAGGTATAAATAACATACATCAAATCCTTTGCATCATTATCCTTACGGGGAATCGGTTCTTCGCTATAATCGTCTATCCGTTCCCTAGAATAGAATTCATCATCCAGTACCGTAACGCCATTACTTTTTTCCAGAATATAATTCTTTCTATTCTCCGGTAAACGGGTAGCAATTGGCACATAATATCCATTTGTTTTTAATACCGCCAGCATATGCACAATGGTTCGGTAATTACGCTCTCCTTCTATCAGATAACCCCTTTCCATACCATATGTTTCCACCAGATAATGCGCTTCCTGATTTGCCATAAAATCCAACTCTTCATAGCTTATTTCACTATTCTCGGTTAGTACCGCCGTATTATCCGGATTTTCTTCCGCCTGTCGTTCAAAAAGCTCCAACGCAGATGTATATTCCCAGTCTCTGGAAGTGTTGTTATATTTCTTTAGAAAAGCATTTGTTTCATCCTCTAACACAGTGGATGCTCCATCCAGAACCAAATCCAGATAATACTTCTGCATTTTCTCCAGACGTTCCTTAGTCCAATATTGCATCGGATAATCCCAATGAATCACCAGTGCCCCATTTTTTAATGTTATCTGATTATCCAAAAGAAGCTGTGGCGTCTGGCTTACCTGATATACCATATCACCAATTTCATTCCAGCCCTCTTTTGCCAAATCAAACATCATACTGGTAAAAACAAATGGGAATGCTGCTTTATCTTCCATCTGGTCCTTTAATGCAACCTCCCTGGCAAAGGACGTAATATTACAATTCATATGCTTCTTATATTCTGCTATTTTATTTTGTGTTTTTTCGCAGTTGTAATTAAATCCTCAGACTCTGTAAAATCAAAATCTACCGGAAGAATTTTGGTAAAATCACCAATGGTTTCATTGAAATTCTTACCATATCCATTATTACGATCGGATACTGTCATATTAATTGTTAATTTTTCATTATTTGTCCATGCAGAAACCATTCTGGCGTATGCTGTTAGTAAATAGATGGTAGGAAGTATCCTCTGCTTACGCAATTTCCTTTCTACGGCACTCCATTTTTCTGCCTCTATTACATTTTCTAAGGAATAGAAGTATGGAATATCCGGTGCATCCTTTTGTACTTTTTCAATAAATGGACCAGCGGTAAAATTCTGAATATTTTGCATCCAGAATTCCTTGTCTACTGCTTCCATTTTCTCTCTTTTCTGTTTCTCAAGCTCCATATAATCGGAAAAACACACTTCTATTGTGGGTTCCACAGCTTCTCCATTGTAATACTGCATAACTTGATGAATCAAAAGCTCGGTACTCATACCGTCTACAATCATCATATCAATATCTACTGCTAAAACACTGCTTTCCTCATCCTTGCGGAAGAACTTAAATCCAAACATCGGCCACGTATCCAATGGGATAATACGATTGGAGTTTTGTGCTCTGTAGCTTTCGATTTCCTTTGTTTTTCCTCCTCTGTTAATTTGCTTAAATCTGTATATTCCACTTCATAATAGGGCACTTCTTCCATAATTACCTGCGTACCATCCTTACAGATATAAGCTCGCAGCATCTCCTGTCTTTGAATCACCTTGTTTAATGCTTCTTCAAATCTCTTTGGATTAAGCTTTGTATCAAATTCAGCATAAAAATGGGTAGCGATTCCTCCAAGATAAATGCTGCTGTTTCTTCCAAACATATATGCAAACTGAACATCTGTCAGCGGTAACTTTTTTATATTTGACATATTATTATACCTCCATCATTTTACGGTCAATTGTCACCGCAACCTTGTCTAGCTCTTTTTCCAAATAAAAATGACTTCCCTCAAATTCCTCTATCGTAAAATCGCTGGTCGTATAATTTTTCCAATTATGAATGGCATCCTTATTTCCAATGCAGTATCTTTATTTCCATACATTGCCACAATAGGAGTATTTAATTTCTGTGTAGCCTCATTTTTGTAATTTTCCTGAATATAAAAATCTTTACGGGCAATCGGTGCAAAATATTCAAACATAAAGGGATTATCCAGCAATTCCTGTGTTACATATCCCGCATCTTTTATCACATTAAGAAGATCTTCATCATCCAAGGAGCTAAGGGCTGGTGCACTATAATCATCCGGTGCGTAGCAGGAAGATACAAACATAATTTCCGGTTCAATGCCGTAGGCTTCCTTTGCATATTTTGCTGCTTCATATGCCACAATACTTCCACTGCAATGACCTAAAAACCCAAATTTTCTTTCTTTTAACATGGTAATATTTTCATCTACAAAGCTTTTTACAAGCTCCTGTATACTATCCAGCATTTTTTCTCTGATACGTTTCTCTCTCATTGGAAACTGCACTGGCAAAATAGCAATATTTTCAAATTTTGCTCCCCACTTTGCAAAATATGCAGCCGTTGCTCCCGCATGGGCAAAGCAATATAATGCCAAATCCTGTCCCTGATCTGTTTCATGGGCAATCCATTTTGTATTCATAAATAATATTTCTCCCTTCTAACTCTCTGTCTGCATCTTCTGGCAAAAATAATCCACCACACGCTTCGGCTCATCTTTAAAATAAAAATGGTTCCCTTCAAACCATTCCATCTCCATATTCTGGGACGTAAACCGTTGCCATTCCTCAAATTCTTCCTGTGAAATATCGTCCTGTCTGCCACCCATCATGTAAAGATCCATAGCCAAATCTCTTACTGGAACATTTTTCCCTGCATAGTTTTCCAGAATCCGATAGTCATTTCTAATAATCGGTAGTATGTAACTCTTAAATTCTGGCATCTCGTACAATTCCTTTTCCATGCCACCTAATTGATAAATCCAGTTCCAAAATTCATCATCTGTATACTGTTCTGTCTTATGGTCTATCTCTATCTGTGGAATGGTATTTGCGGATAAAAACAATTTAGCTGGATTGTCTACCGTAGGATCCTGTTTTAATTTTTCTACCAATTCATAGGTTATCCAGCTTCCCATACTGTGGCCAAAAATAGCATAGCTTTCCACATAATTACGGTGCAGATAATCTGTAATCATCTTATAACAATCGTCCACCGCTTCTGCAAAATCTTTATAAGGAACCTCTGTCAGACGTGATGCATGTCCTGCCAGCTCCAGCGGAACCAGCCGGAGGTTTCTTTTTCTGCCATCATTTTTAACTCTCCATACGCAGATGCCGCTCCACCTGCATATGGAATACAAAATATTACATTCATCTAAATTCCCTTATCCCTTCACAACACAGCGCACACCTTTCCATTACTAGACCCAAATGCGTAGTGTCAATTTCCTTAAACTCAATCTGTTTATCAAAATAATTCTGCCATCTCTGTGGATTCTGTGCCACACTTCCCTGAGACGCATGGATATAAAAAGCTTCTGTACTGTGTAATCTTCCTGATACCGGTACCTTTTCTGCTGCATCTACAATACTTCGGAAGAAATTATTAATCATAAGCATTTCCCGTACAGACATATTTTCCTGATTGTAAAGAACACCTGCTGTCTCTTCAAAAAAGGCTTTCTTTACCTGCTCTTCCAGGCACTTATCCTCCGAAATCTTTTCTACAACGCTTTCCCATAGTGCTTTTACAGAAGCATCCGTCTTTAACCCTTTCACATCCACTCCAGCTGCATATTCCTTAATAAATGCCAACTCTGCGGATACGTTATAGCTAACCTCTTCAAGCCTTCCCGGCTCCTGGGTATCGATGAACAGAATATGAATATCCTGATAACCACTGTTTTCTAAAATGCGGGCAATTTCAAAACAAATGGTTCCTCCCACACACCAACCTGCCAACTGAATGGGTCTTCCTTCTTTGTACACTCCAAAATGGATGCCGCATATTCTCTGGCAAGCTCCTGTAAAGAGAGTTTTTCCGGCTCTAACGTTACCTCCTTCAAATAGTCAATGCCGTAGCAATTATAGCACTCCTGCATAACATCAACCATTTCCTGATAGCTGTCTGCACTGCCATTACCGCCATGTACAAAGATAAGCTTTGGCAACCCTTCCCGGATTTCTGACATCTCTCTCAACAGATTTCCGGATTTGCCGGTCATATAAAACTCTGCCAGCCTGCGAATTGTACTACTCTTTAAAATATCCGTAAGAAGCAGTGACTCCCATTCCATCTCTTTCTTTATGACAGAAAGTAATTCCATGGCTTTCAGTGAATCTCCACCATTTTCAAAGAAATCATCCTCTACTCCGGCAGCTTCTACATATAAAACTGTTTTCCAAATATGAAGCAGCTTCTCCTCGATTTCATTTTCCGGAAGTGCCTTTTCTATATGACTTTCCGTTTCACATCTGTCAATTTTATCCAAAAGACCACGTCTGTCAATTTTATTATTGGGTGTCAATGGAATCTGCTCCATCACTTTCAGATAGGTAGGACGCATATAGCTTGTTAAATAAGAATCCCCGTATTCACGAAATTCTTCTTCACTGTGCTTATCCGGATTGGCTTCCACAAAAACTGCAATATGACGGCTTCCTTTCTCGCCTTCATAAATCAGTGCTACCGCCTGCGTCACATCCGGGTGCTTTAAATAGACATTTTCAATTTCTCCAAGCTCAATCCGATATCCGTGAATCTTGATTTGTCCATCCATTCTTCCGCAGATTTCAACATAGCCTTCATTTTTGAAGATTCCATAATCTCCTGTGCGGAAGATTCTTCCATATTCCGGATGTTCAAAAAACTTCTTGGCATTTAACTCCGGCATGTTTACATATCCTCTTGCCAGACACATACCACCTACGCAGATTTCGCCCTTTACTTCATTGGGAAGCTCTCTTCCTGGGGCATCCATAATATAAATCTGCTGATTTTTCAACGGATATCCGTAAGGAATGCTGTTCCATTCTTTTTTACTTCACTAACCGGATAGTATATGTCAAATACTGAGGTTTCAGTGGGACCTCCCACACTCATAAAACTGGCTTTCGGCAGCAACTCTAAAATATCCCGTGCAAGCTGCTTTGGAATAAAATCTCCTCCCAGAAGAATATGGCGCAAGGAGCTGCCCTGTCCTTCTTTTCGTATTGTCATATACATTTGCATAAGGGACGGTACCGTCTGCCACACGGTAACACCATGGTTTTCCACCAGCTCTGCTATATGCTCAATTCCATGAACATCCGGCACCATAACTAATGTGCCGCCAACATCAAAGCAACCAAACATATCATAGACAGACATATCAAAACTCAATGCAGATAACCCAATAAATACATCTTCGTTACCAACGCCATATGCTTCATTAGCTGCAATCATTGTATTTGCAACGGTACGGTTAAAGATTTCTACGCCCTTGGGATTTCCCGTACTACCGGATGTATAGAGTACGTATGCCAAATCCGTTGGCTTCGGCAGATATTCTCTAACATTACTTTCCGCCTCCGGTACTCTCAAGTAATCAAATGGATATAAAATCCGTTCTATTTTACTGCTCTCACATATGTAATTCACACGTTCCTGTGGAAAATCAGGAAGCATCGGCACATAGCATCCACCCGCCTTTAAAATGCCCAAGAGATTTATAATGGCTCCAGGCTTGCGGTCTCCAAACAGACCTATCGGTTTTCTCGCTAATCCTTCTTTTTCCAGATATTCCGCAATATTATTTGAATATTGGTCAAGCATTGCATAGGTGAAGGTTTCATCTTCGTATATCAATGCCACTTTATCCTGATATTTTCTTACAGAATCCATAAAAAGCTCAATCAGCGTTGCTTCTCTAGGATGCTCTTCATTGGTATCGTTATAACTCAGACGCTGTTTCTTCTGTTCTTCTGACAGCATGAGTGGTGTAACCTTCTCTTTTCCTTCTGCAACCTCTTCTAAAATGCCACAATAATCTGCAAAAATATGCTCCATCATCTCTGCTTCAAAAAGCTCTGATACGTAGTCCATCTGGATAACCAGATTGCCACCCTCGGACATAACCTGAAAGTCAATATATACCTGTGGTGTCTGTCCAATAGACCATTTTACTTCACCCAGACGATTTACATCATCCCAGATATCCTGCTCAAACAGCAGACTTGTAAATACAATGGGCATCAATGCCTTTGTGGTAGGATAACGAAACTTTCTCATCACATCCTTTGAGAAATGAATACCGTCATAAATTCTATATTCCAAGGCTTTACTCAGCGTCTGCTGTACTTTTTTACTTTCTCCCCAGAAATCCTCCCCAGACATATTGAAGTCTAGAAGAATGGATGTTGTAAAATCTCCATATAGCTTTTCAATATCCGGATGGAACATTGGTCTATTAAATAAGGTAAGATTTACGGTAAAGGCATCCATTCCGCTATAAAACTGTAGTACATGTCCATAAGCACTCATCAGCAATGCCGAAATGGTCATGCTGTGCTTTGTGGATTGCTTCTTCATCACATCCAGCTCTTCTTTGGAGAAGATTCTTCTCTTTCTGATAAAATGACCGCACTCTACGGTTTCCGGCTCGCATTTCAGTGGAAGCTGCGGTGCCTCCGGGAAATCTTCCAGCTTTGACATCCAATAGCTATATGCCTTTTCATAAGCTTCCCCTTCCTTCATTTCCTCAAAATCATGAATAAAATCGCGATAATGATAACGAAGGGGCTCCGGTTCATACTCCGGATGGAAATATCCGTATGCAAGGTCCTGCACCATCATATTCATACTAGCGGAATCCATCATAATCGTATCGTAGTTAATAAAGAGATATTTTTCCTCCTCATTCATTTTGAAACCACTAATCTCAAACAACGGGAAATGCTGAATATCAAAGAAAGCATGAGAAAGCTGATTTCTACGCTCCTGGATTTTCTCTTCCTTCATATCCTGGGAAAGACTGCTGATATCCTCGATTTTAATTTCATAATAGGGAACATCCTTTAATACCCGCTGTCTGCCATCCGGCAAAATTACGGTTCGGAGCATTTCCTGATGCTTCACAAGACGGTTTATCACCTCATTCATTCTTGCAATATCAGCCTTGGTCACAAACTCTATATAGTTATGTGTGGTAAATCCACCCAACTCATAAAAATCCTGTTTTCCGATAAAATAGGCCATCTGAAGAGAAGATAAACCGAAAGGTTCATACATTTTCTCTTCTGCCTTAACCTTCAACTCTTCTGCATATGCCGCAATTTGCCGGGTTACATGCACTACCTGTTCGGCAGTCATATATTCCGGTGCATAATCCAGCATGAAATGAATACTGCCTCTTATGCTCAATGCATTTATTTCTACAAGATAGGATGTCTTTTGCTTCTCAGACCGATTTCCCTTTAAGCCATTCACCACCACTTCAAAGGCTGTATTTCCCTGCTCGATGGAATCAAATTCACCTAAATAGTTAAAACAGATTTCCGGCCGGATCCCATAGATTCCTGCATTATGCTCTCCATATACTTTTTCCAGCATAAACTCTCCGGCAAGATTCTGATTCCGCTTCTGCTGTTCTGCGATACTTTGCACCGCCTTTTCAATATCCGCTATACCTGCATCAAAAATCAACGGATAAATTGCCGTAAACCAACCAATTGTGTTAGACAAATCATAGCTGTTGTCTGCAAAGTTTCTGCCGTTATGTTCCACTTCTACTGCAAAGCGTTCTAGTCCCAGCTCAGCTCCAACGGCATTCATGCAAATCGCCATAAGTGCATCGGCCAAATTGGATGTACGCATTGCCCTTACATACGCTTCTAAGCCTTGCTTCATCTCCTTTTCCAATGTGAAAATACTGCTTTTTCTGTCACCGATTTTAATAGCTATCGGCTCTTTTGCAATGGTACATAGCCCAGCTACATCTTCCTGTTCCCATTCCACCAATTGCGGATGCTTCTGTCCCACTTTATCCAGCATTTCCTTTGCAACTCTTTGATAGGACACGGTCTTTGGAATCAGCATGCTGTCTTGTACCTTATCTTCGCTTTCCAGAAGCTCTATCATATCTCTAAGAAGAATTCGGAACGATACACCATCCATAACCAGATGATGTACTGCCCACAAACAGATATTGTTCGTCCTTTGTATGCAAAAGCCCCAGATTCATTACGATACCATTTTCTAAATCCATGCCCTTTTGCAGTTGGTCAATCTTTTGGTCAAGCCAAGCCTTTTCATCTGCACTGCCATCGTATGATGCTTCTAAAAGCCCATAGGAAACGGCATCTACATCTCTGATTTCCTGCTTCCAGCTGCCATTTTCACGCATATAAATCATGCGAAGTGCATCATGGTGCCGGGTAATCCTTTGTAATACACGCTCCAAATGAGAAAGGAATATTTCCTTCTTTAATTTTAAAAGTACACTCTGGTTAAATTGATTGTAGTCCTCATAATTGTTATCAAAAAACATCTTCTGAATGGGAAGCAATGGCACCTCTCCGGTAACTGCTTCCTGGGATTCCAGTTCACCCACATAAACGTAATTCACAAACTTTTCGACTGTTGGATATTCAAACAATCGGCGTAATTCAGCCATCATGCCTTCTTTTTTCATCATTCCCACAATCTGCATGGCTTTGATGGAATCGCCGCCGGCTTCAAAAAGTTATGACGTATTCCGATGTCCGGATTTCCTAATACCTGCTGCCATATGTTAAGTACCTTTTGCTGCAGCTCTGTTTCCGGCAGAATATATAATGTTTTCTGCTGTTCTTCTATATCCGGAAGGCTCTTTCGATCTAATTTTCCATTTGGCGTTAATGGTACCTGTGTAATGCGCATATAGCCGTTTGGTATCATATATGCTGGCAAATACTCTGCCATTTTCTCATTCAAGATATCCTTGCTTAATTCCTCATCCGACATATAATATGCCCATATGCGCCATTCGCCGGCAGAATTTTTTGAGATTTTCACAAAGCCTTGTGAAACACCGTCACAGTTTTGCAATACATTTTCTATTTCTCCGGCTTCGATACGAAATCCACGAATTTTAACCTGCTCATCCTCACGACCTACAAATACAATGGTTCCTTCTTTTGTGGTATACACCATATCACCAGTTTTATAGATAATTTCACCGGCCTTATACGGATTAGAAACAAATCTTTCCTTAGTCATATCCGTTCTGCCATAATAGCCCCGTGCAATTTCTCCTCCCATATAAAGCTCACCCATCACCCCAATTGGGCAAAGCTGCAGGTTTCTGTCTAATACATAGCAGGTATGATGTGCATCCGGCTTTCCAATGGGAATCTCATTCAGCTCTTCCCCGGTGGAATTTAGCGTATATTCCACACCAATACTTACAATTTCTGTTGGTCCATAACAATTTATAATTTTCGCCTCGGGGCAAGCCAACGCTGCTTTATAGAGATTCTTTGCAGATACCTTTTCTCCACCTACGCCTACAATTCGCATATTTTCAAAGCAGCTCGGCGACTCTTCTACTACAAGATTGAACAATTGCGTGGTTAAGAATGTTCGCGTAATTCCTTTTTCTCTGTAGTAACGAACCAGACCTTCGGCTGTTTCTCTATCCTTTTCTGTAGACATGCGTACCGCTCCACCTGTCAGTAAGGTGGTAAATATTTCATACACACTGGCATCAAACGCAAGGGTTGCCACCTGTGCCACAACATCCGTCTCGATGCCTGAAATCGGAGACTTAACATCTGCACCAAATGTATGCAGTGCCCCCGTCGTAACCTCCACGCCTTTTGGCTCTCCGGTAGAACCTGAGGTAAAAATCACATATGCCAAATCATTCGGCTTATAATCCGGCTTTTTAAATTCAAATGCTTCAGAACCCTTTATGCATGCTTCCTTGGATATGCAAGCAAACGCATCTCCATAAAGTTTTGGGTTATCCGTAATCACAATTTTTGCAGAGGTCAGGGCTAAAAATCGTTCTCTTCTCTTTTGAGGTAAGCTTTTTTCTATGGGCACATATGCCATTCGAGCCATCAGAATACCCATAATGCAAATGACGGAATCCATACTGCCTTCCGCATCAATGGCTATGATATCCCCTTCTTTTGCCCCCTGCTCCATAAGGACTTTTGCCACATTTTCTGACAAGCCCAGAAGTTCTTTGTAAGAGACGCTTCGTGCGTCATCCATAAGAGCACGATTCTTACCATATTTCTCTACCGCTTTATAAAATCCGTCCTGAAAGGCTTCCTTTTTCAAATTCCTGGTATACCTCATTTACAGATTTTATCATTTCCATTTCCTGTTCTTTGGAAAGAAGCTTATATTCTTTTACCTTTTTCTGAGGATTTTGGATTAATTGTGCCACAAGATTTTCATACGCTTTTAACATTCCCTCTATGGTTTCCTTATCATATGCAGAAGGATTATATTCAAAATCCATGAACAGCTTATTAGTTGGCTGTGCCTTCACCGTCAAATCGTAATTTGTTCTGTCCATGAAGTTAGCGTTATCTAGCTCTAGCCCATTAAAAAAACACCCTCTATCATATCTGCAAATTCCAAATTTTCTAAACGCAAAAATATGATTAAAAAGACGCTTCCCTGCCTACACTTATTTCGACTTAGTCTGTACGCTACTGTTAAATTCTGCTTGAAAAAGATCTTACACCTAATTTTTTTATCTGCTCCGGCAATGGCGTTTCATCCTCCAACCGAAGTATCATCGGCATGGTATTTATGAACAATCCTACCATTTTCTCCACATCTGATATAGGAACACTTCGTCCGGATGTAACACTTCCCCAGATAGCTTCACTCTGTCCGCTATATTTACACACCAGCATTCCCCAGATTCCCTGAATCAATGCACCTACTGTAATATGTGTATCTGCGGCTATGCCCTTTAATCCTTCCACCTGTTTCTCATCCAATGTCAGCCGCATGACATCCCGGTGTCCGTCAGATATCCCATCTACAGTCTTGCGAGGAAACTGGTATGCATCCGGCACATCCTTCAGATAGTTTTCCCAATATGTTTTTGCTGTCTCATTATCTCTCTTCTCCAACCAGCTTAGATAATTGGAATATGGTACTTCTTCTACAATCCCGGCATTCCCCTTTAATGCCTTATCGTATATTTCAAATAATTCCTTTATCATTAAGGACATACACCAGCCGTCAATTGCAATATGATGACATCCCCAAAGCAATCTATATCTGTTCCCTCCAATATAGAACAGATGCATATCCATAATGTCTCCCCGTGCCAGATTACGCTTTCTGTTGCGACACTCTTCTGCTGTGGCATTTACCTTACACATCTGCTCCTCTTCTGATAAGGTACTTATATCACAATAGATCACTTCCTGTTTTCTATGTTCCGGTATACTCAACTGCGGAAGTTTTTCCTCTGTTTCCTCTGATAGAAAGTAATTCATACGAAGAGCCTCATGGCTGTCTACCAAAAGCTGTACGCTTTCGGTAAACACTGCCACATTTAACGTTCCCTTGATATCAAAGGATACCTGATTATAATATATATGTTCTCCCGTCAACATATCATGGAAAAACATTCCCTGCTGCATTGGAGACATGGAATATCTCCTGTTTTCATTCCTCATTTCCACTTTTCTACTCCCTCCAGCTATAATCTTGATCAATCTTTGCGGCGATATCAGCTATGGTCTGATATTCAAAGAAATCTGTTACTTCAATAAATGATAGTTGCTGATTTAATTTTGTAATAATCTGCATCCCCTTAATGGAATCTCCACCAATTTCAAAAAAATTGTCCGTAAGAGCAATATCTGATGTGTGAAATACCTCTGACCAAATATCCTTTACTCTTTTTTCCGTTTCACTCATAAACTCTCCCTCTATCTATCCTGATTTTTCAACATAACCGTCATTGATACTTTTTTAATCTTATATACCGAGCACAAACTGGATATCAAATAGCAGATAATGCCTGTTACAACGATAATGACAAATTCCTTGGTTCCCATAACAAAATCCAGAAATCCCGGGATTGTTGCGATACAAGCCGGCCAAATGGACACCATTAGCATGGTTTGAAGCGGTAGTGTAATCAAAATCAAAAGAATTACTACTATTGTATTTGCCCTGATATACATTCTGCTAATCTCCTTCTCTGTATATCCAAAAATCTTAAGCATGGAAATACCGGTTTCATTTTGCGACAAAATCATATTAATCAGTAAATACATCAAAATCAGATACACAATGACTGCCATCACAGGGAACAGGATAATCATGCTCTGCATAACACTTTTCAAAATGACTCCATTCGCCACTAATGAATCCTTTGTCACTACCGATATCAGATATTCCTCCGGAATGTCCAACTCTGTATCGGAAAAATAATAATTGAAATAATCCACATGCTTTCGAAAAATATTATTCATTTCCGTCTGATTCATAAATACTGCCAAGCCCATGTTATAGGATGCAATGTCCACTACACTATAATTATCTCCAATTCCGGTAGCGGAATTTTCCAGCTCAATCACATCTCCCACACGGATACCAAATTTCTTTGCTGCTACATCTGAAACGATAATCTCACCAAAACCGGTAGCCTTTATTTCACTGAAATACTTGCTGTCCTCACACACGCCTACACCAGTCAGACTGTAGCTCTGCCCCAAGGCTTCGCTGTAATAATCAAAGCTTCCCACGGTCGCTGCTTCCATACCAGTCGCATCTACTTCATACTGTTCCGATACCATATACTGATACTGGCTGACTGCCTCTGTCTCCTGGGCTTCAATATAGGCATCAAAGGAAGAATACATACCGATACCAAACATCATCAGCCATCCGCCCAGGAAGATTCCCACCAACAGCAGGAAATATGCTCCCAGACTCTGGGTAAATACTCTGAGTCTGAATCGAAAATCAAAGCCTAAGCCGTTAAATCTGCTATGATTCCTGCTACGCTTACTTCCAATATCCTTTCGGATAAGCTTCAACGGCTTTATGGAAAGCTTTCTGGCAATTGCAATCGTATTTATTACAATAATTAAAAGGATTGGTGCAAAAATTGCCACAAGCAATGTAGCTGTATCCAGATTCAGACTGCTCTTAGGAATACTATAATAGCTTTCCAGACTATTCACTGGAAGATGATAAAGTACCTTGCTTCCCAGCACACAGCCTATCAAACTGCCTGCCAATGTCACAATACACGGTGGCAGCATGTAGGAAAGAAGAATGTCTTTCTTCTTAACCCCTAACGCCAAGAGGGTTCCCAGCACAGAGCACTCCTGATTCATGGTCTGCTTTATGAAAATCATGTACAAAAATGCAATAATCACGAATACGACTCCCACAAACATCTTTGCCATTTCCATATTGCTTTCCATTTTTGATACAACAGCAGAAATCCTCTTATTACTAACGGTATCCGTATAATTTTCAATACCTGCCGCATTACTCATCTTGTCAAATGCTTCGTCCAGCTTTCCATAATTCTGTATGGGAGCTACGCATGCTACTATCGTTATAATCTCCCGCATCAAGTCTTTCTGCTCTGACTCGGTCAGTGCTTCATCCCGAAACAGAACTGCATAATTATAGCTGATATCCTTCTCATTCAACTTGGCAAATCCTTTTTCTGAGACCATTGCCACACCAAAGGTGCTACGGTCCGCTATCATTTGTGAAGAATCCTCCAGACTGATTGTGTAATCCGGAAATGCCCCAACACCGCTAATGATATACTCCTCATGATTCAGTATAATGGAATCCCCTACTGCAAGTTGCTGCTCTAATGCAAATATCTGATCCAAAAAGATCTCATTTGCCT
>ENA-OQIF01000485-OQIF01000485.1-human-gut-metagenome-genome-assembly--contig:-NODE-485-length-14581-cov-5.077003_pt1 | contig 14581 bp, 12 predicted proteins | sample MGYA00242574_ERZ504738 | MGnify/ENA primary metagenome ERZ504738 (study PRJEB26092, sample SAMD00036437) | human gut metagenome | host: Homo sapiens | study: EMG produced TPA metagenomics assembly of...
AAATAAAAAACCATGCTTGCATAATATACAAAAAGGATGTATACTTATGCAAACGTGGTTTTTATTTATACAGAAATATGAATAAAATACAAAAAAATGCATACTAAATGAAAAAAATAATGAATAAAGTGAGAAAGGGGATTTCAGAATGATAAAAGCAGGAATTATCGGTTCAACAGGATATGCGGGAGGAGAACTGGTCCGTATTCTGACAGGACATAAAGAGGCAGAGATCAAATGGTACGGTTCCAGAAGCTATATCGATCAAAATTATGCAGATGTATACCGCAATCTTTTTCAAATCGTGGATGCGAAGTGTATGGATGATAACATGGACGCGCTGGCAGATCAGGTGGATGTGATTTTTACGGCAACCCCGCAGGGGCTGTGTGCATCTCTGATCAATGAAGAGATTCTGTCAAAGACAAAAGTGATCGATCTGAGTGCAGATTTTCGGATCAAAGACGTGTCTGTCTATGAAGAGTGGTACAAAATAGAGCATAAAAGTCCTCAGTTTATCGAAGAGGCGGTGTACGGACTTTGTGAGATCAACCGGGAAAAGATCAAAAATGCAAGATTGGTAGCCAATCCGGGATGTTACACAACCTGCTCCATTCTCACAGCCTACCCCCTGGCAAAAGAAGGTCTGATCGATATGAACACACTGATTATTGATGCAAAATCCGGAACGTCAGGAGCCGGGCGGGGGTGCAAAAGTGGCAAATCTGTACTGCGAAGTGAATGAAAATATCAAAGCATATGCAGTTGGAAGTCACAGACATACCCCGGAGATTGAAGAACAGCTCGGGTATGCGGCGAATGAGACCGTGAAATTGAGCTTCACACCGCATCTGGTTCCGATGAACCGGGGAATTCTGGTGACGGAATATGCATCGTTGAAAAAGGAAGTCACCAAGGCGGAAATCCGGGAGATTTATGAAACTTATTATGGAAAAGAGCCGTTTATCCGGATTCTGGATGACGGAGTCTGCCCGGAGACAAAATGGGTGGAAGGAAGTAACTATGCAGACATTGGCTTTCAGATCGATCCGCGTACCAACCGCATAATTCTGATGGGAGCCATCGACAACCTGGTAAAAGGAGCAGCAGGGCAGGCGGTACAGAATATGAACCTTTTGTTTGGATACAAGGAACAGGAAGGCCTGGAATTGATTCCGATGTTTCCGTAAAGATTCCATAGGCAGAGGTGAGAAGATGATTCGGACAATGACAATTGAAGATTATGAACAGGTATATGCGCTCTGGAAGAAGATACATGGTTTTGGATTGCGAAGTATCGATGATTCCAGGGACGGTGTGGAAAAATTTTTAAAACGAAATCCGACAACCAGTGTCGTGGCGACAGAAGACGGAAAAATCGTAGGTGCGATCTTGTGCGGGCATGACGGAAGACGAGGCTGTCTGTATCACGTCTGTGTGGATGAAGCGTACCGCAGACGTGGAATCGGGAAAGCAATGGTCGTACAGTCCATGGAGGCTTTAAAAGAAGAAGGAATCAGCAATGTATCTCTGATCGCATTTACGCAGAACGATATCGGAAATGCATTCTGGAATACCATCGGATGGAATGAGCGGCAGGATTTGAACTATTATGATTTTGTGTTGAATACAGAAAATATTACAGCATTTAATGCGCAGTAAATGAGGAGGCATGCACGATGAAAAAAATAACAGGCGGAGTCACAGCAGCAAAAGGATTTGAAGCAGCGGCAGCGGCCGCAGGGATCAAATATGAAAACAGAACAGATATGGCACTTGTATACAGCGTAAAACCGTGCAAAGTGGCAGGAACTTTTACGACCAATGTAGTAAAGGCGGCTCCGGTGAAGTGGGACCGCCGGATTGTGGAATCTAAGATCAAGTCTCAGGCAGTGATCATCAACTCCGGAATCGCAAATGCCTGTACAGGAGAAGAGGGGATGCACTGTTGTCTGGAGACTGCGAAAGCTGCAGCAGAGGCTCTTGAAATTCCGGCAGACGGTGTTCTGGTTGGCTCGACAGGGGTGATTGGGATGCAGATGCCGATTGAAAAATTAAAAAAGGGTATTCAGATTCTGGCAAAAGAAAAACAGTCGGGGGCAGTGGCAGCAAATGCGGCGGCAAAAGCAATCATGACCACAGATACTATGGAAAAAGAAGTGGCAGTGACCGTGGAGATTGGAGGGAAGACCGTTACCATTGGAGGGATGGCCAAAGGATCAGGTATGATTCATCCGAATATGTGCACCATGCTGGCTTTTCTTACAACAGATGCGGTAATCTCCAGAAAAGCGCTCAAAGCAGCACTTTGCGCAGATGTGGAAGAAACGTATAATATGATCTCTGTAGACGGAGATACGTCAACGAATGACACAGTACTTCTTCTGGCGAACGGAATGGCAGAAAATCCAAAAATCAAAGAAGGGACAAAAGAATTTGAAATATTTGCAGAAGCTCTGCATGAGGTCAATGAGACACTAGCAAAAAAAATGGCAGGAGACGGAGAAGGCGCCACAGCATTGTTCGAAGTGACGGTAAGAGGTGCAGATACGAAAGAACAGGCGAAAACACTGGCAAAATCCGTGGTCTGCTCCAATCTGACCAAAGCGGCGATTGCCGGTCATGATGCAAACTGGGGACGGATCTTGTGTGCTATGGGCTATTCCGGTGCCGAATTTGATCCGGAGAAAGTAGATCTGTATTTCAAAAGCAGCGCCGGAGAGTTAAAGATCATCGAAAACGGAGTCGCGCTGGATTACAGTGAAGAAAAGGCCACAGAGATTTTATCCATGCCGGAGGTGACTGCTATTGCAGATCTCGGACAGGGAGAGGAAACAGCAACCGCATGGGGATGTGATCTTACCCACGGATATATCGATATCAATGCGGATTACCGCAGCTAGTACAATGTATATTCAGTAAAAAAGACAGGCAGGAGGAGTGAGAATATGAATGAAAATATGAATCAATATCTGGAGAAGGCGAAAGTACTGATCGAGGCACTGCCGTATATCCAACGGTTTAACCGGAAGATCGTCGTTGTAAAATACGGCGGCAGCGCCATGACAGACGAGGCGTTAAAGCAGAAAGTAATCGAGGACGTTACCTTATTAAAGCTGGTCGGCTTCAAACCGATCATTGTGCACGGAGGCGGAAAAGAAATCAGTAAATGGGTCGGAAAGATCGGCAAAGAACCGCAGTTTATCAACGGACTTCGGGTGACTGATGAAGAGACCATGGAAGTAGCGGAAATGGTACTTGGAAAAGTGAACAAAAGCCTGGTACAGCTTCTGGAAGGACAGGGAGTACGCGCCATCGGAATCAGCGGGAAGGACGGTGGACTTCTGAATGTGGAAAAGAAATATTCCAACGGAGAAGATATCGGATTTGTCGGGGAGATCAAAAAAGTAGATGCACAGATTTTGCATGATCTTCTGGAGAAGGATTTTCTTCCGGTCGTGTGTCCGGTAGGAATGGATGATGAATTCCATACATATAATATCAACGCAGATGATGCAGCCTGTGCCATTGCAAGAGCCATGAAGGCAGAAAAACTGGCATTTCTGACAGATATTGAGGGAGTATATAAAGATCCGAAGGATCCTGCTACTCTCATCTCCGAGCTTCTGGTAAAAGAAGCAAAACAGCTGATCGAAGAGGGCTATATCGGAGGAGGAATGCTTCCTAAGCTGAATAATTGTATTGATGCCATTGAAAACGGCGTTTCCAGAGTGCATATTTTAGATGGGCGGATCCCGCACTGTCTGCTTCTGGAATTCTTTACAAACAAAGGAATCGGTACGGCAATTTTACATGAAGAAGAAAGCAGGTATTATGATGGTGAATGAGAAGATCAAAGCAGCAGAAGAAAATCTAATACACGTATACAATCGGTTTCCAATTGCGCTGGAGAGGGGAGAAGGTGTTTATCTGTATGACACGAACGGGAAAAAATATCTGGATTTTGCAGCCGGATTTGCAGTGTCGGGACTGGGATACGGAAATCAGAAGCTGAATGCGGCATTAAAATTCCAGATCGATCAGCTGTATCATACGTCCAACCTGTATTATCATACCAATTGTGGAGAGGCAGCACAAAAACTGAACCGGATTTCGGGGATGGACCGGGTATTTTTTACGAACAGCGGGTCTGAGGCAAATGAGGGGGCTTTAAAAGCGGCAAGACGATATGCGTATAATAAAAAATCGGGCAGATATCAGTTTATCGCCATGGAAAATTCGTTCCACGGGCGCAGCTTCGGCGCCGTTTCCGTGACTGGACATACTGCGTATAGAGAACCTTTTGAACCGATGCTCCCGGGAGTTTCTTTTGCAGAATTCAATAATCTGGACAGTGTGAAAGCGCTGGTGACGGATCAGACCTGCGCAATTATTTTAGAACCATTACAGGGGGAAGGAGGGATCAATCTTGCTACACAGGAATTCATGGAAGGAATCCGTAAGATCTGTGATGAGAACGATATTCTGATGATCTGTGACGAAGTGCAGTGCGGAATGGGAAGAACCGGCGCGATGTTTGCATGGCAGAAATTCGGGGTAAAACCAGATATTCTGACTATGGCAAAGGGAATTGGAAACGGTATTCCGGTGGGAGCCTTTGCCATGACAGAAAAAGTGGCACAGGCATCGTTAAAGCCGGGAGATCACGGGGCAACTTATGGCGGTAACCCACTGGCATGTATGGCAGTCAAGACGGTGATCGACATTTTTGAGGAAGAAAAGATCGTGGAGCATGTCAATGAAGTGTCAGAATATCTGACAGAACGTCTGGAAGAACTGGTACAACATGTGGATGGCGTGCTGGAACGAAAAGGAACCGGACTGATGCAGGGTATTGTGTTAAAGCAACCGGTCGCGCAGGTAAATAACCGTGCCATTGAGGAAGGACTTCTTGTGATCCAGGCACAGGGCAATGTACTGCGTCTGGTACCTCCGCTTATCATTGAAAAAGAGCATGTGGATGAAATGATCCCAAAATTGACAAAAGCATTGACAGAGTGATAAATGAAAAACCAGGATTCGGGAAATACTAAAAGAAATTGAGAAAAATTTCAGGAGGTAGAAAACGATGACTGGTTTTTTAATTGCCCTTCTTTCCGGGGCGCTGATGAGTGTTCAGGGTGTATTTAATACACAGGTAACAAAGACAACCGGATTGTGGGTCAGCAATATCTGGGTGCAGTTAAGTGCTTTTCTGGCATGTCTGGCGGTATGGTTTCTGGCAGGAAGAGCGGATGTGACGGCACTTGCGAAGGTGGAACCGAAATATATGCTCTTAGGAGGCGTGATCGGAGCAGGGATTACCTGGACCGTAGTTAAGAGCATGGCATCCTTAGGACCGGCAAAAGCAGCACTTCTGATCGTAATTTCCCAGCTGATCGTGGCGTATGTGATCGAGCTTCTGGGGATGTTTGGTGTGGAAAAATCTCCGTTTGCATTCCGGAAGCTGGCAGGGCTTGTCGTGGCACTGATCGGGATTGCAATCTTCCAGTGGGAATAGAGCGTCAGAATTGTAATAAATGCGTAACAGGATTGTAAAAATGTTATTGTAATTTTGAGCGTTTTTCGTTACAATATTACTGTCCGATATAAAAGGGGATTCCTTGCGTTTGAGATTGTGAGGAAATATGAGGGACAGATGGAAAAAGAAAGCTTATTATACAGTTGTTTTAATCTTGACTGCGTTGTGCCTGATCAGTGGGTGCGGGCAAGAGTCGGGGGAAGAACTTAAGGAGATTTCTCTGGAGGAGACACAGGAAGAAAAAGAAGAGTCCTCTGCAGAAGAAAAGAAGGTCGAAGACAAAGAACCGAAGAAGGAGACAAAGATTTTTGTCTATCTGTGCGGAGCAGTCGGAAAGCCCGGCGTGTATGAAGTGGGCAGTGACGACAGACTTTATGAAGTCATTGCCATGGCGGGCGGACTGACAGCTGAGGCTGCACAGGATGCAGTGAATCAGGCAAGGGTTGTTGTGGACGGAGAGCAGATCTACATTCCCACCAAAGAGGAGATGCAGACACAGGCAGCAGCACAGCCGGGGGCAAGTCCGGCAGAAGGAACAAAGCCGCAGGACGGAAAAGTCAATCTTAATACGGCGACAAAAGAAGAATTGATGACGTTGTCCGGTGTAGGCGAGTCCCGGGCGGACAGTATTATTGCCTATCGGGAAGAAAACGGCAGGTTCCAGAATACAGAAGAGCTGATGCAGATCAGAGGAATCAAAGAAGGTCTGTATAATAAGATTAAAGATAATATTACAGTATAGCAGGAAGTTGAAGGAAGAAAGTATGAGCAAGAAGAAGATCTTAGTAGTTGACGATGAAAAGTTGATCGTGAAAGGGATACGGTTCAGTCTGGAACAGGACGACATGGAGGTGGACTGTGCCTATGACGGTGAGGAAGCACTGCAGTATGCAAAGAACTGCGAGTATGACCTCGTGCTGCTGGATGTGATGCTCCCGAAGATGGATGGGTTTCAGGTTTGTCAGGCCATCCGTGAGTTTTCCGACATGCCGATCGTCATGCTGACTGCCAAAAGTGAGGATATGGACAAGATACTCGGGCTGGAGTACGGAGCGGATGATTATATTACGAAGCCGTTCAATATTCTGGAAGTCAAGGCCCGGATCAAAGCAATCATGAGAAGGACTGCGAGAAAAGAGGAGAGTGCGCAGACTGCCAAGATTCTGGTCAAAGGCAATATGCGGATCGACTGTGAGAGCAGAAGAGTGTTTATCGGAGAGCGTGAGATCAATCTGACAGCAAAAGAATATGATGTGCTGGAGCTTCTTGCCATGAATCCGAACAAAGTCTACAGCCGTGAGAATCTGCTGGATCTTGTATGGGGTGTGGATTATCCGGGGGATGCCAGAACAGTGGATGTACATATCAGAAGGCTTCGGGAGAAGATCGAGCTGAATCCGAGCGAGCCGAAGTATGTACACACAAAATGGGGGGTAGGTTATTATTTCCAGGGATAAATTACATATCAGAGTAAAGAATCATATATTTAAAAGCATGCGGTTCTGGCTGATCGTGCTGTTTGTGGTGTTTGGGCTGATCCCATGTCTGGCTTCTTATGTCTGGACAGTGAAAACATCTGAGCAGCGTGCCATTTCGGTCAGAACAGCAGAAATTCAGAATCAATGTACTATTCTAAGCAATCAGCTGAACAGTTATCAGTATCTGACCAACCCGTCTTCAGAAGTGATCGATGCAAATTTAACCCAACTGACCAATATTTATAACGGACGCGTGATGATCATCAACCAGAACCTGGATGTGATCAAGGATACGTATGGTCTGGATGAAGGAAAGACGATGGTATCTGAAAATGTGATCCGTTGTCTCAGGCAGGGCAAGAGCACGAGCTACTATGACAAAAAGAACCGGTACGTCGAGGTAACCGCACCGGTCATTTCGGAAGAAAAGGCAGTGACAGGAGTGATGCTGGCCAGTGTTTCTATGGATACGGTCCTGGATGGGATCCGTATGCTGCGCGCACAGGGCGGCGCAGTTCTGATCGTAGTCTTTCTGGTCGTATTGTCCCTTGGGATACTTGTGGCAGGATGGTTTGTACGTCCGCTTGGAAGGATCACTGCGTCTATTGAGAATGTGACAGAAGGGTATGAAAGTGAATGGCTGCATGTAGGGACATTTTCGGAGACAGGGCAGCTGTCTGATGCGTTTAACAAGATGCTGGGAAGATTAAAACAGCTCAATGATTCCAGAGAGGAGTTTGTATCCAATGTCTCTCATGAGTTAAAGACACCGCTGACATCCATGAAAGTGCTGGCAGATTCCCTGCTTGCCCAGGAAAATGTGCCGATTGAGCTGTATCAGGAATTTATGGGAGATATCGCAAAGGAGATTGATCGGGAAAATGACATTATCAGTGATCTTCTGACGCTGGTCAAGATGGACAAGACAGTACAGGGACTGAATATCAGACAGATCAATATCAATGAGCTTCTGGAGGCAATCTTAAAACGATTGAAGCCGATTGCCGATAAGAAAAAAATCGAGGTGGTACTGGAAAGCTTCCGACCCGTTTCTGCGGAGATCGATGAGATGAAGCTGACACTCGCCATTTCCAATCTGGTAGAGAATGCGATCAAATATAACCGGGACGAAGGATGGGTAAGAGTTTCCCTGAATGCGGATCACAAGTACTTTTATGTGAAGGTGATGGACTCCGGCATTGGAATTCCGGAAGAGGATCAGGCACATATTTTTGAGCGGTTTTACCGGGTGGACAAGTCTCATTCGAGAGAAATCGGAGGAACAGGTCTGGGACTTGCCATTGCCCGTAATGCAGTGATCATGCACAGAGGATCGATCAAAGTTTACAGCAGTAAGGGAGAGGGAACCACGTTTACCGTCCGGATTCCTCTGACCTATGCAGCATAAGGGGGAGCAGATGAAAAAAGTCAGAAAAATTCTCCTCATCTTTCTGGGAATCTGTCTTGCGTGCACGACAGTTTCCTGTGCCAAACGTACGGAGGTAAAAAAAGGAGATTCTTATATTTATTGTTTAAACAGTGACAGGACCGGGCTTCAGAAAGTGTCCTATGAGAGCAAAGAAAAGGATCCGCTCAAGGCGGCAAAAGCAATGATAAAAGAGTTGAAAAAGCCGTCTGAGGAGATTGAGTATACGCCGCCGATCCCGAAGGATGTGAAAGTGAAGCATTATGAACTGGAGGGAGGAATCCTGTACCTGGATTTTAATGCAAAGTATAAACAAATGGATACCGTAGAAGAGACTCTGGTGAGGGCGGCTCTGGTAAAATCCTTAGTCAGGATTGAGGGGATCAACAGTGTCTGGATCAAAGTGGAAGGTGCGGATCTGACCGACAGCTCGGGACAGGTACTCGGATATCTCAATGAAGATGATTTTGTGCAAAGCGAAGGCGCTTCGCCGAGTTCGTATCAGACAGGGACGCTCACTTTATATTTTTCCAATGAAGCAGGAGATGCGTTGGTGGAGCAGACAATGGAAGTCCGCTATAACAGCAATATTTCCAGGGAGAAGCTGATCGTGGAAAAGCTGATGAAAGGTCCGGAGACGTCGGTCGCAAAAGCAACGATCAATCCGGACACCAATCTGCTGAGTGTGACAACAAAGGATGGAATCTGTTATGTGAATTTTGATAAGACCTTTTTAAAAGGTGCCTATGATGTCAAACCGCAGGTGACGATTTATTCTCTGGTCAATTCACTGACACAGGGAACCGGAGTCAGGAAAGTGCAGATATCCATTAACGGCGAAAACGATGTCAAATATATGCAGACTGTAGATTTGAGTCAGCCATTGGAGGCTGACCTGGGATGGAATGAGGAGAAGAAGTAGTTTTGAGAAAACGACCGCTTTGTACGGCGGCAGTGGCAGTTCTGATTCTGCTGGCAGCAGTGAACATCTGGTTTGAATCCGCGATTTCAAATCCGTGTACACTGCGCCGGATCATCCCGGATGCTTCACAGGTGACTGTGACAGGGCAGGTGAAGAGGTGGGAGGAAAAGCCTGATTACAGGATGTTTTATCTGAGAGACTGCCAGGTGCTGCAAAAAGAGAACAATACCAATTCTGACAGGCAATCTGTCAACAAGCAATTCGAAGAACAAGTCAAAGCAAAGGTGATACAAGAGCCGGAGCTTCTAATTTATATCGAACAGGATCAAAAAGAAACTCAAACAATCAAACTTGGAAATCAAATACAGATTCAGGGGGAACTTTCGTATTTTGAAGAGGCGAGAAATCCCGGAAATTTTGATCAGAAAATTTATTATGAAAAACAGGGACTTCATGCAAGTATATGGGCGAAAAACTGCCGGATTACAGATCAGGAAACGTGGAAATTCCGGGAATGGCTGGCAAAATTAAGAAGAAACTGGAAGAGACTTTTAGTCAGTCAGATGGGAGCACGTCACGGAAACAGCATGAGTGCGATCTTACTGGGAGAGAAAAGTGAACTGGATGCACAGATGAAAGCATTGTATCAGAAAAGTGGGATCGGCCATATTCTGGCTATATCAGGACTTCATATGTCATTTATCGGAATGGGATTTTACGGGCTTCTGCGCAGGGGCGGATGTCCTGTGAAACCGGCGGGAGTGCTGGGAATTTTGTTTTTACTTGGCTACACCGTAATGATCGGAGGCGGGGTATCTGCAATCCGGGCATTTGTTATGTTTGGAATCCGGGTAGGAGCAGATCTGTGCGGCAGAGCGTATGACATGGCTACCAGTTTGTCTGTGGCAGCGGCGCTGATTGCGCTGGAGAGTCCGATGTACCTTCGGGATGCCGGATATCTGCTCTCTTTTGGAGCGGTGCTTGGAATGGCGGCAGTGTATCCGTTAATGATGAGACAGGGAAAAACAAAGTCAAAGATCCTGCAAAGCTTTCAGGCGAGTCTTGCGGTCAATCTGGTTCTTTTTCCGGTCATGCTTTCTTTTTATTATGAATTTCCCCCGTATTCTCTTCTTTTAAATCTCGTGATCATTCCTCTGATGTCTGTCGTTCTGGGCGCAGGACTTCTGGGCTCTTTTCTGTGTCTTTTTTTCAAACCGGCAGGAGGTGTTGTATTTCTTTTATGCAGGGGAATTCTCAATCTGTATGAATGGAGCTGCAATTTGAGTATGAAACTGCCGTTTTCCAGAATTGTTACCGGAAAGCCGGAAGTTAGCTGGATCGTGCTGTATTATGCAGTATTGCTTCTGGTCTGTCTGTACTGGATGCTTCGAAAAGAGAAAACAGGAAAAACCTGTTTTGCGTGGGGAATGCTGGCAGCGGCCGGAATCTGTCTGGCAGCAAGCGGTCAGATGAAACACCACGGGGTGTTTCAGGCGACGATGCTGGATGTGGGACAGGGCGATGGAATTTTTCTGAGAACACCCAATGGGAGAACCTGTTTTGTAGATGGAGGCAGCAGCGATATCTCTAAAGTCGGGGAGTATCGAATTGTTCCGTTTCTGGAATCTCAGGGAGTAAAAGAGCTGGATTATGTTTTTATTTCTCATGGCGATGCAGATCATATGAGTGGAATCGAGGAAATCCTTCAGAATCAGACCCTTGGAGTACGAATCAAAAATCTGGTGCTGCCGCCGGTAAGGCTTCATGATGATGCGTTGAAAAAGCTGGGAAAAACGGCAAAGGAAAATGGCACGAAAGTATTTGGAATGGAGGCAGGTCAGCAGATGAGCCTGGGAGAGATGAGTCTGACTTGTATGGCGCCTTCACAGGAATATCAGGGTGAGACTGGAAATGCAGCGTCTATGGTGTTGTGGATGGAATGGAAAAATCTGGAGATGCTGTTAACCGGAGATGTGGAAGGAGAGGGAGAAGTGCAGCTCACAGAGTGGATGAGAGCACATGGAAAAACAAAGTGTGATATTCTGAAAGCCGCGCATCACGGCTCTAAGAATTCGACACTGCCGGAATTTTTACAGCAGCTGACACCGAAATATGCATGGATTTCATCGGGAATCGGCAACCGGTACGGACATCCGGCAAAGGAGACTGTAGAGAGACTCAGTGAAAAAGGATGCGAATTGTATGGGACGCAGGAGTACGGGGCAGTCACCTTAAAGATAAAAGGGGAAAAAGCTGTGATAGAAACATTTTGCAAAAAGTAAAAGTTTCCGATATAATAGAAATTATGAAAAGTTTGAATGAAGATTTAAAAACAGGACAATTTAGTCAGATTTATCTCCTTTATGGAGAGGAAAACTATCTGAAGAAACAATATAAGGAACGTTTTGTCAAGGCCATGCTTCCGCAAGGAGATACTATGAATTACGCCTATTATGAAGGGAAAGGCGTGGAGATCCGGGAAGTCATTGATCTGGCAGAGACGCTACCTTTTTTTGCAGAACGCAGGTTGATCGTATTTGAAAATACCGGACTGTTTAAAAGTTCGGGTGCAGATCTGGCAGAGTATATCAAGACCATGCCGGAGACTACTTATTTTATTTTTGTGGAAGAAGAAGTGGACAAGCGCAGCAAGTTGTATAAGGCGGTGAAAGCAAAAGGTCATATTGTGGAACTTCCGTTTCAGGATGAATCTACATTGAAGCGTTGGATCCTTGGCAATGTCAGGCGGGAGGGAAAACAGATATCGGATGCTTCGGTCGGATATTTTCTGGGAAAAGTCGGAACCGATATGCAGAATATCCAGGGCGAACTGGAAAAACTGTTCTGCTATACACTGCATCGGGACGTGATCACACCGGAGGACATCGATGCAGTCTGTATCAACCAGATCGGAAATCATATTTTTGAGATGGTCAATGCAGTGGCAGAGAAAAAGCAGAGAAAAGCGCTGGATCTGTATTACGAACTGCTGGCATTAAAAGAGCCTCCTATGAGAATTTTATTTTGCTGGTCAGGCAGTACCGGATTTTATTCCATGTACAGTCACTGCAGAAAAAGGATACGGGAAAAAGAAATTGCAGCAAAAGCAGGGCTGCATCCGTTTGCTGCGGGAAAATATATGGAGCAGACCCGGTATTTTAAGAGCGAAGAATTGCGTGCCGTGTTGGAAGAGAGTGCGGATCTGGAGGAGCGTGTGAAGACAGGAAGGCTGACAGATACACTGGCAGTGGAGTTGTTTTTGGTAAAATACTCATCGTAAATGACAGATGTTCTTGTCAAAACAGGAAAGGCATGATAGTATATTTTTGCATAAAACAGAAGAACATTCAGCATAGAAGAAAATAGAAAAAGACAGAGTTACTGGAGGAATGAACGTGTCATCAATTGATCAGAATAAAATACGAAATTTTTGCATCATTGCACATATCGACCATGGAAAATCTACGCTTGCAGACCGGATCATCGAAAAGACCGGACTTTTGACAAGTCGTGAGATGCAGTCGCAGGTGCTGGACAATATGGAACTGGAGAGGGAGCGCGGAATCACAATCAAAGCCCAGACTGTGCGTACCGTATACAAAGCAAACGACGGGGAAGAGTATATCTTCAACCTGATCGATACACCGGGACATGTGGATTTTAACTATGAAGTGTCCAGAAGTCTTGCAGCCTGTGACGGAGCAATCCTGGTTGTAGATGCAGCACAGGGAGTAGAAGCGCAGACATTGGCGAATGTGTATCTTGCGCTGGATCACGATCTGGATGTGTTTCCGGTTATCAACAAGATCGATCTGCCAAGTGCAGAGCCGGATCGCGTAAAAGAAGAGATTGAAGATGTGATTGGAATCGAGGCGGATGATGCTCCGTTGATCTCGGCAAAGACCGGACTCAACATTGAAGAAGTGCTGGAGCAGATCGTGAAGAAGATTCCGGCACCGGAAGGAGATCCGAAAGAGCCGTTAAAAGCATTGATCTTCGATTCGGTTTATGATGCTTACAAAGGTGTCATCGTATTCTGCCGGATCAAAGAGGGAAGTGTGAAAAAAGGAACAACGATCCGGATGATGGCAACAGGAGCACAGGCGGATGTTGTCGAGGTTGGATATTTTGGAGCCGGACAGTTTATTCCGTGTGATGAGCTGAGCGCGGGAATGGTTGGATATATCACAGCCAGTCTGAAAAATGTAAAGGACACCCGTGTCGGTGATACGATCACAGATGCGGCGCGGCCGTGTGCAGAACCTCTTCCGGGGTATAAAAAGGTAAATCCAATGGTGTATTGTGGATTGTATCCGGCAGATGGAGCAAAATATCCGGATTTGAGAGATGCGTTGGAAAAATTGCAGCTCAATGATGCGGCGCTGCAGTTTGAAGCGGAGACATCGGTGGCTCTTGGGTTTGGATTCCGCTGTGGATTCCTTGGGCTTTTGCATCTGGAGATCGTGCAGGAGCGTCTGGAGAGAGAGTATAATCTGGATCTTGTGACAACTGCGCCAAGTGTTATCTATAAAATCCATAAGACAAACGGAGAAGTGATCGACCTGACCAATCCAACCAATATGCCGGATCCTGCAGAGATCGAATATATGGAAGAGCCGATGGTGAAAGCAGAGATTATGGTGACTTCCGAGTTTATCGGTGCGATCATGGATCTGTGTCAGGAGCGCAGGGGGGTATATCAGGGAATGGAGTATATCGAAGAAAAGCGTGCAGTGATTCATTATCATCTGCCATTGAATGAGATTATTTACGATTTCTTTGATGCGTTGAAATCCCGTTCCAGAGGATATGCATCTTTCGATTATGAAATGCTGGGATACGAGCAGTCAGAGCTGGTAAAACTGGATATTCTGATCAATAAAGAAGAAGTGGATGCACTTTCCTTTATTGTACACAGTGCAACAGCATATGAGCGTGGAAGAAAGATGTGCGAGAAGCTCAAAGAAGAGATTCCAAGACAGCTTTTTTGAGATCCCGATCCAGGCAGCAGTGGGAAGCAAGATCATCGCAAGAGAGACCCGTCAGAGCAATGCGAAAAGCGTGCTTGCCAAGTGCTATGGCGGTAGATATTTCCCGTAGAAAAAGCTGTTGGAAAAACAGAAGAAGGAAAGAAGAGGATGCGCCAGGTCGGAAACGTAGAGATTCCACAGAAAGCCTTTATGAGCGTAATTGAAGCTGGATGAAAATTAGAG